>Ga0306867_1000012_pt1 | contig 270108 bp, 271 predicted proteins | sample AntRauTorckE6831_FD_190432 | JGI IMG/M metagenome (GOLD analysis project Ga0306867, IMG submission 190432) | Saline lake microbial communities from Rauer Islands, Antarctica - Metagenome Torckler E6 #831 (v2) (version 2) | ecosystem: Environmental > Aquatic > Non-marine Saline and Alkaline >...
TCTCAGCGATTATTGCGCCTGTAAAAACCTCAAAAGACCCGGCGTTCCAAGAGCAACCATTAGGTATATACACCGATGACGAGGTAGCGGCACTTGACTGGTTCAGAACCCATTCGGAGGAGAACCTGACTGTCAGGAACACGATCAATTCTGATTCGATATACTATATTGAACTTCAGGACTACCGCGATCGGCCCCATCTACCAACGACACTAGCGTCAGAACGGAGTCAACTTTTCTCGCCGAAGGATAACGCTGGCCAAGAAAATAAGAGCAAGGTCATTTATGATTCTGGTAGATTTGGAATTACTCAGACTTAACCGCCTCGCCCCTCACGGTCCGTTGAGTTCTGCTTCGGATGCCAGCGGTTGATTCTTTTTGTAGAAATAGTGTATAGAACGCTGTAAAAAGATGTAACGGTTGATTGACTCGTAGTTCGTCCCGCTCGCAGAGGGAAAACACGTCGTACTCGAACAGAAGATCAAATTATCAAATGTTCAATCCGCGGTACTGCTTCGGTAGCTACCCATTCAAGAAGTTGTCTACCGAAGCAATATCTTGTAGGGTGTTGGTACTGCTGGACACAATTATGAAACTCTGTAGCTTCCCTGAAGAGACTCTCTATGAAACGATCACATTTGAGTTGTGTTTAACATATATAGACGTGTAGTCGGAGAGTCAGGCAGTTCCCGTGACAACGTATAACCCTCCAAGCTTTCTCACGATAGGGAGTGAGCTGAGTACTTCCAGCTCTTCAACGAATTTGTCTGGTGGTGAATAAGTGAAATACTCGATCGAAATATCAGCGAACCCATTCCGTTCAAAGGCAGCCCGGATCTCCGATGGCCAGTACAGTTTAGTGTGATATGTCATATAGTTATAAAGATTGTATTTGTTCGGAAGGATAATTACCAACGTCCCATCGTCGTTCAACACCCGTTTCATTTCACTGATTGTGTGATTCACATCTGTCACGTACTGGAGTACCCGGACGGAGTAAACCACGTCAAACGTATTTGATTTGAATGGCAATGAATCTCCATCTCCGATGGTTTTGTTTATTTGGTCGCCGAACAAATACTCCTGCTTTCTTAGCATATCGGGCGAAATATCCACACCAAATTTCTGTTCAGTTCCCTCGATATTAGTGATCAAACGTCCCCACCCACAACCAACTTCAAGTACCCTATCCGACTTAGAAATGTCTGCTTGCTGTTCTATCGTCTTAATTGTTAATTCTGTAGTCGGTCGCTGGAGTACCGATTGAATATGATCGGTATCGATATCAGCCCACTTCTGTTGGACTTGCTCCTTTGAATCAAAGTCAGGGTGATCCATTTGCCAACAGAATCTCCAGGCAACGGTCTATCTCTTTCGATATGTCTCCCCTCATTCGCTGGTAAATCATCGGCTTAATGCCGGAATGAATATCGATAAACAAATAATAGAACCGCAGCAAGGCCGTAATCTTTGTGAATATGTAGCCGTAGTATGATGTTTCACACTGAGCGAGGTATGTCTCAACGAAGGTGTTCCGTATTCTATTTAGTTCATTAGTGTTGGATAGTGGGAAAAATGACCAACGCCACAAATCCAGATCGAACCGATGAACATCAAGAAAAGGATGTGCAACGGTGAATAGGTTCCAATCGATGAAACTTAGTTTTCCCTCCGTCGTCCGAAGGATATTTCGAGGAATGAAATCACCGTGTGAGTAACACACCGGCAGAGTCGGAGATGTGATGGCGGCTAGTTGGTCAAGTATCTCTGGATGGCTTCGTTGAAGTGTTGAATTAGCAAGTAATAACTCGTGTGCAGACAGATATGACGACATATCAAATATGTCTCCCGTCTCAGTACGCTCGTGGATTGCCCGGATATTCACGGCTAGTTCGGTCGCAAGATTGGTTATCTCCATCGATCCGTTCCAGAATTGCCGACTGAGTGCAGGTCGGGCATACGGAAAAAGTTCAGTTCTGAGATTTTCGCGCTCGTCGATATAACTCAGAATAAGGGCGTTGTGTTCCTGCACGTATTCCATGGGCTCGGGAATGACCAGATTGGAGGGTATCGAGTCCTTTGTCTTATCAAGTTCAGAGGTAACCTGCCGTAGCGCGACGTATTCGTACTGGCCCGCCCCAGGTGGTTCGTCTCCGTCCCAGCTCTCGGTATTGATATCGAAGAGGATTGACCGTCCCGGATACTCGTTATACGCCTCACTCGTCGGCGAGTAGTATTTTACAAAGTACCGGTTCCCCTTTTCAAGAGGTTCAATCAGAGCTGTGTCCCGCTTACCAACTCCGTTATGGATGTCAATCTCATGAGTTCGGGGAGAGACGGTCTCTGCGTGTTGTAGGAGGTCTCGAAATGAGCTGCCCTGTTGATCCATATTAAGTAATTCATCACGCGGCTTTTTAAATAGTGATGAAAGGTCCGATCCTCAGATTAGCTGATTCCAGATTAACGCAGAGGAGTTTAACTATAATGAATAAAAATATAAAATAAATTAGTTGTGGACTTTTTTAATTTTTTATCAGAAGTATTGATACTGATTTGGTCATCTACCTCGGAGTCGCATTTGACTATCTAAGTTATCACTAGAGTTGATTTCAATTTATTACTTCCAGCGACGAATTGCCAGATTTGGGCCACCAACAATGTGCTATGCAAGAGCGTCAAATCTATCTGAACCGTGCCGCGTCACTATCCAGTAAAGTTTATCCGATGGGTGACGAACTTCAACTGAATGAACGAGAAACAACATCGAACGCTCATCCTCAGTCTTGATGGAGCCACTTGGGATGTGCTGGACCCGATGGTATCTGCTGGCTATCTCCCGACAATCAAGGACCTACAGGAGAGAGGCGCATCTGGTTCGCTTGAATCGGTTTGTCCCCCCATCACGGCAGCGGCGTGGACCTCTTTTCAGACTGGGTTAGATCCAGCACACCACGGCGTTTTCACGTTCAGTAACATCATGGATAGCGGGCGAAGAGCAACGACTGTTGATGCAAAATCTACTAATCGTCCGAAGCTGTGGGATTACTTGAATGCAGAGGGATTAGATACTCTCTCTGTCAACCTTCCAGGTACCTACCCTACTGACGCACTTCCGGGAACAACCGTCGCCGGTCTCATGGCTCCCACCATTGAGGATCCGCAAGCTGTCTCAGATGAGCAGGTACGTTCATTGATTCAGGAGGTCTATCCGGACTATGAGGTATTCCGGAACCCTCGCAACCGGTACGACCCACATGAAGATCCACAGTCGTTCGTTTCGGCGTTGACCGAGAATGTCCATGCCCGTGAGGCCGTCGGTGAGGCACTTCTAACCAATGAAGCATGGGACGTGGCGATGGTTCACGTGCAGGCGACTGACGTTCTCCAGCATCCGCTGTGGAAGCATCTTGACCCTGGTCACCCAGCGCACGATCCGAACCGGTACGAGGACGTCGTCGACTTCTACCAAGCGGTTGACGACACCTTATCAACGCTGCTCACAACTGCTCGTGACCAAGCATCCCACCTCGATATATACCTGATCTCCGACCACGGGTTCCAGCCTCTTCACCGAAAAGTGTACACCGACGCGATACTGGAAAAATCAGGATTTCTCATTAGATCCGGCAAAGGCAGCGACTTAAAGACGACGCTATTGAAGTTAGCGAAACGGCTCGATGTCTTCGACTTAAGAAAGGCTATTCTGAGCAAAGAAAGACGGGTATCACTTGGACAAGAACTCAATGCAGGGCTAGTGGACTGGGATCGTAGCGAGGCGTGGGCCCACGGCAATCTCTACGGGTATGTTTATCTCGACGGGGCAGAGAAGGAAGCGGTCATTGATGCGATTGAGCAGTTCAACCGCGACCATGGCGGTGATATCGTAGCATCGGTTATTGATGTTGCCGAGCGGTGGAAGGACCTCGCGGACGACGTGCCGGAGCTTGTGGTTGTTCCGGATCCACACGTCAGTATGGGGACACTGAACGGTCCGTTATCGGGGTCTGTGGTAGAGGAGGTCGACTATAATCGTGACTTCCACGTTGGCGGGCACGCCAGTGAGGGAATTGTCATAGTCGCGGGCGATGCCGCTGCGTCTGGGACTCAACTCAAGGATGCTCAACTAGTCGATATCATGCCAACGATTCTTGCCCGTCACAACATAGGTGTCCCATCCAACCTTGACGGAAATGTTCTCAATGAGGCGTTCGCCAGCCCCGTTGAGACGATAACCGTAGATCCTCTAGATGGGCCTGAGCAGATGCCAAGCGAGGAACACCGAGAGGCCGTCGAATCGCGTCTTCGTAACCTAGGCTACCACGAGTAAAGATATTGGATAATTCAGAAATGTTTAAACGGCCATCATCGTATTTGTTGGTAGAAATCGAACGCACCACGTCGGCTTACAAATAATTCAATATATGGCTGATGATCATCTTGGAATCGGAATTATAGCACAGACTCCGGGAGATAGTAAGACCAATTCAGGACACATCGCAGTTCCAATGATATTGAATATCCTTCTCCAGTTTCACGATGAGATCCATCTATTCACCCGTGCGACAGCAGTGATGGAATTCGATCATCCAGACATTCACGTTCACAAGTATTCGAAACCGTTCGCCGATTCAGCCTGGTATCTACGGCTTCCCGGACAGATTATCTATCAGCTCAAATACTCGCTTGGTCTTTTTCTCTACCGTGATCAGATTGACCTAGTTATCTTTCGCGGGAGTGGATTCATTTTCCCTGTCTTGACCTCTAAGGTCCTGGGGATGTGCATCCTCTCGCGTGTTGCGGGCGTGAAATATCGACAAGAAAGAAGCAATTCGGAATCACAAATTGAGTATTATTGGTCTCGCTTTCTTGAAGAACTAGAGATAACACTCTATCAGCTCACGGATGTCCTTATATTGACCACACCACACGTGGCTGAATTTGCAGGAATCGAACAGTTCCAATCAAAGACTTACGTCTGGTGCCACTACTTCTTTGATTTGACTCAGTTCTCCGTCGAAACCCCGTATGAACAGAGGGGGTTAACCGTCGGGCAAGTTGCGATTATTTCGGAGACGAAAGGTAGCTTGAATTTTATCGAATCTATGGCAGCGGTAAACAAATCATCTGACGTGAAAGTGTTGCTCGTAGGTGGGGGGCCGCTCGAAGCGGAAGCGAAACAACGGTGTGACGAATTAGGTCTTGACGCCGAATTTATAGGACGCATTCCCCGTGATGAGGTTCCTTCCCAGTTGAATCGGATGCGACTAAACGTTCTGAGTTCTGTCTCCGAGGGACTTCCGAAGGCTGCGATAGAGGCTATGGCCTGTGGAACACCTGTCGTCGCCACCGAGGTAGGTGGGCTTCCGGATGTGATTTCTCACGGTGAGACCGGTTTCCTTGCCGCCTCAAATGATCCAGATGAGCTCGAGAAGGTTATTACTGATGCTCTCACAAATTATGATCTTGAACAGATTTCAGGAGATGCCCGTCAGTACGTCGAAGAGAACTACTCTTTCGAAAGCGCGGTTGCGGGGTATCATGACTTAGTTACGGAGGCAACTCCATATACGCTACCCGATCTACCCGAGACAATGGAGCAGCCAATCGAAGTTCCATGACTCTGATTTTAAACCAGCAAACCTTTTTAATTGACTCTCGATGAGATTTCCATGACCCGTAATCAGGTTGGAATCGTGGGGGCCGGAGAGATTGCGGAGGTTGGACACCTCCCTGTGTACTCGTCACATTCTTCGATTGATGTAGTAGCTGTTGCAGACCTCAATCGTGAACGCGCAAAGACTGTCGCCAACGATTACGGAATCTCTCATATCTATGAGGATGGTCAATCACTTATCGACCAGGAACCTTTGGATGCAATTAGTATCTGTACGCCACCATCAACCCATAGAGAGTTCTTTATTTCTGCTGCTGAGCGAGGAATGGACATTTTCTGTGAGAAGCCCTTCGCACTGAGTGTTCAGGATGCAGAACGGATGCATCAAGCGGCAAGTCAAAACGACATCACTACTTCGATAGGCTATTCACCTCGGTATCTTAGAAACTACAAGAAAGTAGCCTCCTACGTCAATACTGGGCTGCTTGGCGAGCCGTTGGAGGGAAGTGTTCGTTGTATTGTTCCCCCTCCCAGCACATCTTGGCGGTACGATCCGGACGTCTCAGGAGGTGGTATTATTACTGATATGGCTCCACACTGGTTTGATTTCTATCTGGAATTGTTCGAGACGGTTCCAGAAGTAAAGGACGTTAATCTAAATAATATCCATACCAGTGATGTCGAAGATTATGGCTCATTCGAACTTTCGTTTGGTGATGTTGATATTGATATGACGTTTCGCTGGATGAAATCAGGAATGACTTCAAAGGCGATTCGTGAAAATAAGTTGGTGGCTGAGGAAGGTAATGTACAGTTCGACCGGGATTATTTAGAAGGGAACATCACTGGCAACGGTGTGAGATTTAAGCGCGGTAAAGCTCCGGTCCTTTCTTTGGGTCCGCTTCTGAACGTCTATCCCCGTGTGAACGAGTCATCTCATCAGAAAGCAGTCTCCGAGTTTGTTGAGTATCTCTCTAAGGGTACAGGAGACATTGTAGGGTCCAAACGCGGACTTGAAGTGAGTCGTATCAAATCGAGAATTTACAACGGAGCAGATCTATGAAAGTCTTGGTCACCGGCGCAACCGGTTTTGTGGGTATTAATTTGATTCGTAGTCTTACCAATACTGAGCATGATCCTGTTGTGTTCGCGCGTGATACGAACGGGATGAATGGTATCCCGGAGGAGATATCCGCAGTAGAGGGTGACATCACCCAGCAGGGGGATGTGGAACGTGCTCTAGAAAAACATGGTTGTGATGGAATTGTGCATCTTGCTGCGATACACGGACGATATGGGGCTGCCGAAACACAGGGTGGTATTGACTGGGATTTGATGAGGGAAGTGAATGTCAACGGCTCACGAAGCGTTTTCGAGGCTGCGGAGGATTATGGAGTTGAGACGGTTGTCTTTGCAGGCACACTGAAATCTCACCCGTATTTCGAAGAAGCGAGTGATGCTGATTATATCAAAAGTAAGCGTGAGGCTCAGTCACTCCTGCAGAATAATGAATACGAATTTGATTGGACGGTGGTGAATCCTTCAACCGTCGTCGGTCCACATGATTTCAGGCTTGCCCATTTCGCGATGTACCAGCTCATCTGTTCGAATCTCATCCTTGCACCGCCCATGTATATTCCAAAGAAAATAAATTTCGTTCATGCCAGAGACGTTGCAGACTCAATAATTCACTATTTGGAAAATCCTACTGGAGCCTGCGAGCTCGTTACCGGAGAGAATACGACGATGCGAAGATATTGTCGCCTCATTTCCGGGGCTAAGAAGGGTAATTGTATGATTATGCCGCTTCCGTTTGCCGGTCTTTATTTGCCATTCGTTTTAGACATGGCTAACCGATTTGGCCTGGTTCCAGTCTCCAGTTCTCAGTTCAATTGGTCTGACCGTTCGGTGCCACAAGAAATCGCTGAATGTGGTCCCATTGAACATAAATCCACAAAAGAAATAGTAGAGGATACTCATGCTTGGTATTCAGATGCCGAGTTATTATAATAGAGAATCATAGATTAGTAAAAATGGATATATCATTTGTTTCCACAGGGACGCCAGAATACGACTCATATCCCGATCCAAATCATGGAACGGCGACTCAAATATGGGGGCTGGCAAAGGTCTTCGCAGAGAAAGGTCACTCTGTTAGGATTTACTGTGCGACATATGGGGAACCAACGGAATATGAGATTCAGCACGGGATTAAGATAGTTGAAGTCCCTACGCCAACAATTGACAAACAAATTAACGGCCTTTTTACCAAACTGGTGTTCTCTCGCCGTGTTTCCAGACAATTAAAAAATGAAGGCCCAGACCTGATATTGCTTCGTGAACGAATTACTGCCTTTTTCCCTTCTAAGCTCGACATTCCAAGCATATATACAGTAATCTCACCAGACTCGTTCGATTTCTTCTACGATTTCACGGTTAGTAAGCACTCGGCGAACCGAATTCTGTTTCGATATAAGAAAGCGATTGAACAAAGGGTACTATCTAATGTGGATGCGGTTGGTGTAATAAATGAGTGGATGCAAACGTATCTTAGAACGATGGGATACCCGGAGACATACTATTTGCCGATGGGAATCCCTGACTCTGACTTTGAAAAGTTAGAACAGAAGGACTGGAACAAGAATATTATCGCTGCAGGCAGGTTAGAAGCATTGAAACGCCCAACCTGGGTACTCGACGCCTTTGAATCTATACGTGATACGAATTATGAACTCCACATCATTGGAGATGGATCAATGTATTCAGAACTCGAGGCGCAAGTGTCTGAGCGAGGTCTCTCGGAACGAGTGAGTATGCCAGGATGGATTGACCGGCATAAGCTCCTTCACCGTATGCATGATGCGTCTATCCTCATTCATCCTGCAAAGTTCGAAATGGGAGGGAATGTTATTCTGGAAGGCTTAGCGTCCGGTTGTGCAGTCATTTCAAGCGATACGATGGGTGCAAAAACGTTGATTGATGATGGAGAAACTGGCCGTCTCTTCCACCGGTCCCGACCTGATAAGCTCCAAGACTCACTGAAGGAATTAGCCTATGATGATGATGAACAACAGAGGTTAGGTTCCAATGCTCATGAAAAGATTAAGACTAAACATACAATGACTCAAGTCGCAATTCCTTATCTGAGACTGGCTGATAGGTTGATATAATGGTTGCAGTGCTCTATGTTCACACCCGGTTCGATAGTCCTGGTGGCGCTAACTTCGTGGCCGTCGAAACAGCCAATATACTCTCGAATTATGAAGAATTCGATATGTCTATTGCCACCGCTCGTTTCAATTCCGACCTCTACAATCTCGACCCTGATGTCTCTCTCTATGAGTTTGGTGGCGGATCTCCGGCATCAGTCAATCACTGGATTCAGCTACCAACAATTTTGTTGCGACTCGCCGAGATAATTCGGCAGGAAGATATTGATATAGTTCTCTTTCATTCGATTCCTACACCGTATTGGACAGTCCCATTAAAACGATTGACATCTGATACAAGATATATTTGGTATGCACATGATCCAAATGCGTATCTCAACTCTCCTGGAAAAATTCAGGATGTTCCGAACCCTCTACGCACGGGTATGAAAATTTCTCACCCTCTTTTGAAGAAACTGGACCGATCAATTATTTCAAACCACATTGATTCTGTTATCGCAAACAGCCAGTTTACAAAACGTATTATACAAAATACATATGAATCCCCCACGACAGTAATTTACCCTGGAATCAACATTGAACGCTTTACTCAGCCATCTGTTGAAGATAGCAGTACAATCTTCACTGTTGGCCAGCTCAACAGATACAAAAACTTTGATACTCTCATCAGAGCTTATTCAAAATTCAAGGAACGAGTAGAACGTCCCATCTCACTTGATATTGCTGGAACTGGATCCTATAAAAAGCAGTTAGAGAAGATCGCGATTGATGAGGGCGTAGATGCCGATGTAAATTTCCTTGGATACATATCAGACAGTGAACTTACTACTCGTTACGCTAAAGCGATGGTCTCGGTATATCTCCCCGAGAGCGAACCTTTCGGTCTCGTCCCTGTTGAGTCCATGGCAGCAGGAACCCCGGTCATCGCTGTGAATAGTGGGGGTATCAAAGAGACAGTTGAAGATGGTCGAACAGGATTACTTCTCTCTGAAGCCTCCGAAACCGAACTCTCGAATGCGCTTTTCAAACTATCCACATCACCGAAACTATGCGAAGATATGGGCAAAGCTGCAAAGAATCGAGTAACATCAACGTTTACCATTCAACACACGGCAGACCAGTTAGCTGACTTTTTCCATCAGACCGGCTAACTACTACTAAGTCCCAAAGGTTTTATCCTCCGTTTTGGAGAAATCTAAGACCGGGAAATCTCCCGGCTACCCAAGAGGAGAATCATTTATTTTAGACCCGCTCCCTTCAATTGCTTCTTTGTCGCGTAGGCGCTTCTGTGCAGGGCCTTACACGGGTCCTGATTCGATGTCTCGGATTCCGATAGTGGTCCAGAAGCCTCCTCCGGCATTCGGCCACTCCAAAGTTGACCGGGAATCGGTCCAAAACGCAGTTCGAGGTGAGCGTTCGTCTCGCGGAGTGTTCGGTGCAAGCGCAGTGGCAGACCCGCCAAAGATTAGCCACCGTGCTTCGATTCCAGGTCGGACTAAGCGTGCACTCAAGGAACAGATGACAGTGTCCCTGCACACGACCGGCGGCATGTACAGGGTCGAGAAATAAAGCGGGTCGATGTACCTCGTCGACGTACTAGAGGAGACGTGCACGTGCCCGAACCGACATTCGGACTGCAAGCACTGGCGCCGCGGTGAACGTGAACTCGCACTCGGTCGGCTCCCCACATCAGACGGTCGGCTCCTCTGACTCGAGCGGGTTTTGTCCTCTACGACTAGCTCCTCAAGCGTTGCTACGTCCAGGCGAGCGGTATCGCAGGCAAGTCATGATGAGGAGCAGGAACCCGCACTCTGTGAGAGCGATTCGAACCGGAAATCCCAGAGAAAGGCTATTACCTGATGGCTCTTATTCGACGGTGACGCTTTTCGCGAGGTTCCGGGGTTTGTCGATGGAGCGGTCGAGGTCGTTGGCGACGTGGTAGGCGAACAGCTGGAGCCCGACGTTAGCCACCAACGGTTCGAGCGCGCCGAGGTCGGGAATCTCGATCTCGACGTCGAGGTAGTTGCTGGCGTCCTCGTAGCTGCTGAACCCGATGACCGGTGCGCTGCGTGATTCGACTTCTTTGACGTTGTTCAGCGTCTCCTCCGGTCGCGCGCCATCCGTCAACACTGTCAGCACGGGCGTATTCTCAGTCACCAGCGCGAGCGTTCCGTGTTTCAGTTCCCCTGCGGCGAACCCTTCGGCGTGCACGTACGCGATCTCCTTCAGTTTGAGCGCGCCTTCTTGTGCGACGGCGCTACCGAGTTGGCGGCCGATGAAGAAGTAGGCAGCTTCGTCGCTGTAGGTCTCTGCGACGGCTTCGAGTTCATCCGCGTTATCCAGGAGTTGCTGGACGGCACCGGGGAGCCCTCGCACGTTTTTCAGGAGTTCGCTCGCCCGCTCGGAGGTCAGGGACCCCCGTCGACGGCCGATGTACACCGTCAGCAGCGAGAGCGTCGTCACCTGTGCGGCGAAGGTCTTCGATGCGGCGACGCCGATTTCAGGGCCGGCGCGGATGTAGACGGCGTCGTCGGCTTCGCGTGCGGCCGTACTCCCGACGGTATTGGTCACGGCCAGTGTTCGCGCGCCGGCTTTCGATGCTTTCCGCATCGCCGAGAGCGTGTCGGCGGTCTCGCCACTCTGTGTCACTGCGACCACCAGCGTCCGCCAGGGGTTCCGCCCGCCGTTGAACTCGTACTCGCTCGCGACGTTCACCGTCGTCCGAACGTCCGCGAGGTCCTCTAGGAGGTTCTGGGCGTACAGTCCGGCGTGATACGACGTCCCACAGGCGACGATCTGGATCTCTTCGAGGTCCTCGAGGTAATCCGCGGGCAGTTCAAGCTCCAGGTCAACGTCGCCGGCGACCGCGTCGACGCGCCCCGAGAGCGTCTGCCGGAGCGCCTGGGGTTGCTCGTAGATCTCTTTGAGCATGTAGTGGTCGTAGCCGCCTTTCTCGGCGGCGTCGGCCTCCCAGTCGACGCGCTTGGTCTCGCGCTCGACGGGACTCCCGGCGTTCCAGATCTCGATGCCGTCGCCCGAGACCCGTGCGATGTCGCCGTCTTCGAGGTAGGAGACGTCACGGGTGTGTTCGACGAACGCGGTCACGTCGCTCGCGACGAAGTTCGCCCCCTCGCCCCGACCGAGCACGAGCGGACTGTCCTGACGCGCGACAACGATAGCTTCGGTGCCGGCGGTCGTCACCGCGATCGCGTAGCTCCCCTCGAGTCGCGCAACGACGCGCTCGACGGCCCCGACGAGGGTCCCGTCCTCGGCCTGCATGGCGAGTTCGGCTTCAACGAGGTGGGGGACGACCTCGGTGTCGGTCTCGCTCGTGAACGCGTGGTCCTCGTTCTCGAGTTCCGCGCGGAGGGCGTCGTAGTTCTCGATGATACCGTTGTGGACGACGGCGACGTCGCCCGTACAGTCGGTGTGCGGGTGCGCGTTCGCGTCCGTGGGTTCGCCGTGCGTACTCCAGCGCGTGTGCCCGACGCCGGAGGTCGCGGCGTGGTCCTCGGGCAGCGAGAGATCGTCGATGACGCCCTGCTGTTTGAACACCTCGACGTCCTCGGGGCCGACGAGGGCGACGCCGGCGGAGTCGTAGCCGCGGTACTCGAGGTTCCGGAGCCCGTCCTGCAGGACTGGGAGTGCGCGTCCGCCGCCGGTCCCGTCCGCGTCGTCGGGGTCGGCGACGTAGCCGATGATGCCACACATCGTTATCCCCTCCGTACCTCCGTGTCACTCGGAACAGTCCCAGAGACCGTACTTCCTGCCTCGACGCTTGCGTCATCGCCGAGTATCGTCCCCGGTTGGAGGACGGTGCCACCGCCGACCGTGGCGTTGTCTCCGACGACCGCGCCGAGCCTGACGTCCTCGTACACCTCGCCGTCCACGACCACGTCCGTCTCGCCGCCAGCGATGGTCGTGTTCGCCCCGACGTGCGCGTTCTCCGCGACGACCGCGTCGCGGACGACCGCGCCGTCGGCGATGACGGCGTCCGCGAGCACGACCGCGTTCGAGAGCACCGCGTTCGCGCCGACCGTGACGTTCTCACCGAGCGAACAGCCCGGACGAACCGTCGCGTTCGATCCGATGCGCGTGTCCGCGCTGACGAACGCGTCCGCCGCGACCTCCGCACCGGTCTCGAGTACGCCCCCGCAACGGCCGCCGTTGGTGTCGAGAACGCGCCGCGTCACGCGCGTGACGTCCCAGAGATGGGAGACGTCCACCCAGAGCCCATCGTACCGGGCTGCGTGCACGCCACCGTCCTGCAGGAATGCCCTGAGCGTCGCCGTAATCTGGCGTTCGCCACTCTCGTCGGGCTCGGTCCCTCGAATCGCATCGAAGATGCGCTCGTCGAACCCGTACACGCCGGCGTTGATGACGTCCGACGTCGCATCCCGGGGTTTCTCCGCGATGTCGACGACGCGCCTGTCATCTAGTTCGACGACGCCGTACGAACCGGGATCCGTCGATCGCGTCACCGCCATCACCGGTCCGCCATCCGTCCGGAGCTGGTCGCAGACATTCGTGATACACGCGGACTCGATGATTCGGTCGCCGTTCAGCACCACGAAGCGCTCGTCCACGACGGTCTCGGCCTGCGCGATGGCGTGCGCAGTCCCGAGTTGTTTCTCCTGGACGACGTACTCGATCTCGACCGCCCAGTCGTCGCCATCGCCGAAGTACGTCTGGATTCGATCACGAGCGTATCCGACGACGAACACCACTTCGTCGATACCGGCCTCGACGATGGCATCGAGGACGTACTCTATGAGTGGTTTGCCCGCAATCGGCAACATCGGTTTCGGGCGACGGTTCGTGAGCGGCTCCAGCCGCCGGCCCTCACCGGCGGCGAGTACGACTGCTTTCATAGGTTCGTCCCTCGGTCTCGCATGACTTGTTCGCCCGCTTCGGTCGTGGCGTCGACTCCGAGTGTTACGCCCGCATTCGGGCTCGCGTTGATACCGGTCTTGATGGCGTCGGCGACGGCGATGACGAATCCATCGACGCCGGGCACGCACACCTCCAGGCCGCGTTCGAGCAGTGATCGGCCACCGGCCGGGTGCATGGATTTCGGGCGGCTCTCGGTCAACAGCCGCGTCCGCATCTCTTCACCTGCAGCGACGACCACGCGCTTCATCGATCAAATCGCACCTCTCCAAACGGTTCAGAGCGTATCACCACGTTCATACTCACACAATCAGTGGTTAACATAAAAGTAGCACCCTTACCCTGTACAAGGACCTTTCCAACCGGCCATCGCTCGCGGAGCGCACTTAGAGTGGTCTCGCGTTTAGTCGATGCTCGCGCGCAGCCGATGGGTTTTTGCATCGCGGTGAGTTACCCAAAAAGTGAGTAACTATGACAATCCTCGTTACCGGCGCCGACGGCTACATCGGCTGGCCGACCAGCCTCCGCATCGCCTCCCGAACCGACGACCGCGTCATCCTCGTGGACAACTTCGCCCGCCGCGAATGGGTCGACGAGATCGGGAGCGTCAGCGCAACGCCCGTCCACTCCATCGAGAGCCGGCTCGAGGCCGCGCGCGAGGTTCACGGCCTCCGCAACCTCTCGTTCGTCGAAGGCGACCTGACGAACAAGGACTTCACCGACGAACTCCTCGAAGTCCACGAACCGGACGCCATCGTGCACGCGGCCGCTCAGCCGGCCGCGCCGTACTCCCAGATCAACGGCGAGCGCGCGAACTACACCCAGCACAACAACATGCAGGCCACCCGGAACCTGCTCTGGGGGCTCGAAGAACACGACCTCACGGACACGCACTTCGTCGAGACAACGACCACCGGCGTCTACGGCGCCCCCGAGTTCCCCATCCCCGAAGGCGGCGCAGTCATGGAGAACGACGGCGAGCGCGACGACGTCCCGTTCCCGGCGATGGCGGGGTCGTGGTACCACCTCAGCAAGAGTCACGACGCCGCGAACATGCGCCTCGCCAACAAGCAGTTCGACATCCCCGTTAGCGACGTCCGCACCGCCATCACGTACGGTACCGAGACCGAGGAGACGCGGGCCGACGAGCGCCTGAAGACGCGCTTCGACTTCGACTACTACTTCGGTACCGTCGGCCACCGCTTCTGCGCGCAGGCCGTGGCCGGCTACCCCGTCACCGTCTACGGCAAAGGCGAACAGCGCAAGCCGTTCGTCAGCCTCGAAGACGCCGTCGAAGGCCTCGCCGAACTCGCACTCACGGAACCCGAGGAGCGCGACGCCGACGACGACGGCGTCGTCGTCTACAACCAGACCACGCGCGCCATCAGCATCGTCGAGATCGCCGAGACCATCGCGGGCGTCGGCGACGAGTTCGACCTCGACGTCGCCGTCGAGCACTTCGAGAACCCGCGCGACGAGGACGAAGAGCACAAGATGGAGATCGAGAACGAGCGCTACGTGTCGCTCATCGACGGGCAGGACCAGTCGTTCGAGTCCGGCGTCCGTGACATCTTCGAGACGCTCACCCAGTACGCCGACACCATCGAAGCCTACGAGGACCGGTTCCTGCCGGGTGTCCTCGAGGAGTAAGCGATGCACGTCCTCGTCACCGGCGGCTGTGGCTACATCGGGAGCACACTCGTCCCGAAACTCCAGGCCGAACCCGCAGTCGACCGCATCACCGTCCTCGACAGCTTCGACGCCAGCACGCCACGCGCGCTGTTCGGCACCGGCCTCGGCGCCGACGCCGACCTCCAGTTCCACCGCGGCGACATCTGCGAGTACGGCGACGTCGAGAACGCCATGCACGACGTCGACGCCGTCATCCACCTCGCCGCCATCACGGGCGCCGCCAGCACGCACGACCGTCGCGACGAGACGTTCCGCGTCAACCTCGACGGCACCGAGAACGTCCTCACTGCCGCCGGCAAGTTCGACGTCGAAAACGTCGTCTTCGCCTCCTCGTGTAACTGCTACGGGCGCGCCGCGAGCACCGACATCGACGAGACCACCGAGCCCGACCCACTGAACCCCTACGCCGAAGCGAAGTACGCTGGCGAGGACGCGCTCGCGGAAGCTATGGACGAGTACGGCTACGACGGCACCGCACTCCGCATGAGTACCGTCTACGGGTACGCGCCTGGCGTGCGGTTCAACCTCGTCGTGAATCACTTCGTGTTCCGCGCGCTCACCGACCGCCCGCTGACCGTCTACGGCGACGGCACGAACTGGCGGCCGTTCATCCACGTCGAGGACGCCGCCCGCGCGTACTGCGACGCCGCCGTCGACGCCGACGCGTGGTCCGAGTTCGTCTACAACGTCGGCGCGAACGACCAGAACTTCCAGATCTCCGAGATCGCTGAGATCGTCCGCGAGGAACTCGACGACTCGCTCGACGTCACCTATCTGCGGGACGAACATCCGGGACCGTCGTACCACGTGAACTTCGATCGCGTCGACGCCACCGGCTTCGAACCCGAGCACACCGTCCGCTCGGGGGTGCGCGAACTCGCAAGACAGTTCAAGGAGACCACCGACGAGGCAAACGTATGACTGACGCCACTGAAGCGAGAACTGTCGCCGTCACGGGCGCCGCGGGTTTCATCGGCAGTCGCGTCCTCGCACTCCTCCAGGAACACCATCCAGAGTGGGAGTTCGTCGCCATCGACAACTTCTATCTCGGCGAGGTCCGCCAAGTCGGCGACGTCCCCATCCAGCACGTCGACATCCGGAATCGCACCGAGCTCGAGGCCGCGCTCGGTGGCGCCGACGTCGTCCTGCATCTCGCCGCCATCAGTGGCGTCGACGACTGCGAGGAGAACCAGGACCTCGCCTATGACGTGAACGTCACCGGGACGAACAACGTCGCGTGGTTCTGCCGAAAGACCGGCGCCGCCCTCGTCTTCCCGTTCAGCATGGCCGTCGTCGGCGACCCCGACGAGTTCCCCATCACGGTCGAGGACGACCGCGACCCGCTGAACTGGTACGGGCGCACGAAGCTCCTCAGCGAACGCGCCATCGAGACGTTCGCCGAGGACGCCTTCCCCGCGCACATGTACCTCAAGTCGAACCTCTACGGCGAACACGAGATCGACGGCCAGACCGTCTCCAAAGGGACGGTCCTCAACTTCTTCGTGAACCGCGCGTTCTCCGACGACCCGCTCACGGTGTACGAGCCCGGGACGCAAGCGCGGAATTACATCCACGTCGTCGACGTCGCCCGCGCGTACGTCCACAGCACCGAGCGCCTCTTCGACGCGCTCGACGCCGGCGAGACCGGCGTCTCGAAGTACGAGATCGCCTCCAGCGAGGACCCGAGCGTCATGACTCTCGCCGAGCGCGTCCAGGAGATCGCGGCCGACGAGGTCGGCGTCGACACCGACGTCGCCCTCGTCGAGAACCCACGCGATGGCGAGACGCTCGTCCCCGAGTTCGCCGTCGATACCACGAGCGCTCGCGAGGAACTCGGCTGGGAGCCCCAGCACGACGTCGAGAGCTCGATTCGGCGACTCGTCCGAAAGAAAGCGGAGTAGCGGCGCTCAGTCCTGTTCGGGATACTCGTCAGCGCTCTCGTACGCCCAGATGAGCTCGAAGTACCGCTGCATGCCGGCGACGAACGACGCGTTCTCCGTCACCGCCGCCTGGCGCTTGTATAGCGGGATGTCCTCCTCTTCGACGAGCAGGACGGCCTTCCCGGAGTCGTACTGCATGCTCGGGTCCGCGATGGTGCCGCGCCATGGCAGGCGCTTCTCGCTGAAGCGCACGTCGACCGACGGGTACGAATCCGTGAGGCGCTCGTAGACCTCGCGCTGTGTCCGTCGGTTCGAGTCCTCGAGGTGATGGGGATCGAGCATCAGGACGTCGACGTCGACGCCACGGTCGAGCGCGCTCTCGAGACTCGGTGCCACACTCTCGAGGTACTCGAAGCTCTTCGTGACGACGTTGACCGTCTCCACGGCCTCGGCGTACAGCGTTCGAGTCTCACGTTCGCTCGGTTCGCCGACGTCGACGACGTGGAACAGCTCTTCGGTCGGCGACAGGTCGTCGCTCGCGTCCTCGTACAGCGGCTCGAACGTCTCCACGAACTCCTTGCGGATTGCGTCCATCGAGTGCTGGAAGGACTCGTACTCTTGCCGGCGATTCTCGACCGCACGGTCGAGTATATCTCCCGGTGGCTTCGTCTCGTACTCCTTCGGCCGGCCAGGAATGACCTTCACGTATCCGGCTTCCGAAAGCGAGTCCAGTACGCCGTAGATGCGCGCTTTCGGGATGCCCGTGGCTTCCGAGAGGTCCGGTGCGGTCGTGCGTCCGAGCCGGAACAGGTACTCGAGTGCGGTCTGCTCGTACTCGGTGAGGTCGATCCGGCTCAAGAGTTCGCCCGGCTCCGACGGGTTCGGCATGGCTGGACTGTCCGCCCGCAGCCAGTAAATTCTGTCTACCGGCGACTATTTTTTTGCAAGGAGAGAATCCCGCCGTTCACGGCGTTGACGAGAGCGGAGCTCTCGTTCGCACACCAGAACGCGCGGCGTTCTGGGGACGGGCGTGAATCCGACAACCCCTCCACGAACAACACTCGACGTTAATACGGATATTTAAGTAGATTCTGACCATAGCTTGACGTGCCCCGAGGCGATTCGTCGCCGTTCTATTCTAAATGCACAGTATCGGGCCTCCGAGACCCAGAACGTTCGAGACACTCATCTCGAACCGCTGTGGTGTCTCGGTCACAAGATAACTCCGAGTCCCATGCCGGGATAGGAGTAACGGCGGTGTGGCCCCGCCAGTAGCCCTGTCATGCCGACCGGGTTACGAACCAGCAAATATCCCAACCCAGCGGTGCGGTGCCGTGGGAAGCCCCGTCGTTTACGACGGGGAGGAGGTCACAGGGCCCCCACCGTCAGTAGCTTGGACGTAAATTATAAGTCCCCCGACAGCCATGGGTTACTCAAGAAATGAGTAACTCAGAACCGGAGGACGACCGGAGCCACCTCGAGGACCTGGAAGACGGTGCGGGCTGTACCGAGATCTGGGAGAAGCTGAGCGAAAACCGTGCCGAAGCCGACGACTGATTGCGCTCTTCTTCCGACGCTCTACTCGACGTTTCCTCGTTCACCAACTCGCCAGAGACGATACTCTCAAGCGGGCGGCAGTCCCGTATGGTCGTCTGAACAGAGACCGCGTGGTAGCGAAGCATCCCCGAGATCTCCTCGATTGGACAAGGACGTATCAGTTCGACGTGAACGTCGGCAGGTCGATCACCATACTCGATACGGAGTTCGACGCGATGGCGACGCTGACCGTCGTCGATGGCCGCCGCGCCATCTCCCGCCATGACGGTATCGTGTACGACGGCCTCACCTGCTAGCCCCGTCTTCTCGGTACGGCCTCTGTTGTAGACGCGAAACGCAGCCAACCGTCATGCGAATCAGTAGTGTCTGAACGCCACTAGTCCGGGTTTTTATATGTCCAGCACCCGATTTTCTGGCTGAAGCAGGCGAAAACCGGGGTTTGAGCGAGCGGGGCGAGCGCATATCGGGAAATTCGGTGTGCAGCAGGGCTCGCCTTCCCAAGCCACTAGCCTGGGTTCAGTTCTTGGGCAATACACTTCCAAACTGTTTGTTTCTACTCGGCACGTACTCCGAGGTGATACTTCGAACTATCTTACTCTGAGGATTTCGTCCATGAATATTGGGGTGACGTCGAATCCAGGAGAAAGCCATAAGTCATTATCGCACTAATCATTATCTAGAGTATGACCTTCCACGACCGGACGGAGGAGCTCGACGCCCTCGAAACGGCGTACGAGTCGCCAGGCCACGACGTCTACGTCGTCTACGGCCGACGTCGCGTCGGGAAAACCGAACTCATCAAGAACTTCTGTGCCGACCGGCCGCACATCTACTTTCTCTCGGCTCAGGAGGCCGAACACCGTCAGCGCGAGAAGTTCGTCGAAAAGATCGCCGACTACTTCGACGATCGCGTTCCCCGCATCGACGGCTGGGACGACGCCCTCAACTACCTCGGCGAGAAGCTCGCCACCGAACGACTCGTCGTCGCCATCGACGAATTCCCCTATCTGATCGAGGAAAACGACTCCCTCCCGTCCTATCTCCAGTCGTTCGTCGATGAACACCTTCAGCAGACGGACTCGATGCTCGTGCTGTGTGGGTCCAGCGTGAGCACGATGGAATCCGAAGTGCTCGGCCACGAGAGCCCGCTGTACGGCCGCCGAACGGGACAGATCGACCTCCAGCCGTTCGCGTTCCGGCAGGCTCGCGACGTCATCACGTACGACCTCGAACGCGCAATCCAGTCGTACGCCGTCACTGGTGGCACGCCGATGTATCTCTCCCTCTTCGACTACGACCAACCTCTCAAGTCTAACATCCAGACCCGGATGCTCTCCCCGACGGCCGTGCTTTACAACGAGCCGGAGTTCCTCCTTCGAACTGAGCTCCGGAACCCCGCGCGGTACATGAGTATTCTCGAAGCAATTGCGACCGGCCACACGACGCCCAACGAGATTTCGGGGGCGACGGGTATCGACGTCGGCCCGCTATCGAAGTACCTGCAGACCCTTCGCCGCCTCCGGTTGATCGACCGCGAGGTACCCGTGACGGCGTCGGCGAAGCAATCCAAGCGCTCGCGGTACCTTGTCGCCGACGAATTCCTCCGGTTCTGGTTCCGGTTCGTCGAACCGAACCGCTCCAGCATCGAAGAAGCCCCCGCGATCGTTTACGACGGAACCATCGAGCCCAACCTGTCCGATCACGCCGCAAAGACGTTCGAAGACGTCTGCCAGGAGGCCGTCTGGGAAGCCATCCGCCGTGGCGAACTCGGGCCGTATTCCGAGGTAGGGCGGTGGTGGTACGACGAAGAGGAGATCGATATCGTCGGACTCGCACCGGATGCCGACCGCATCCTGCTCGCGGAATGTAAGTGGACGAGTGCTCCGGTCGGCCACGCGCTCGCGTCACAACTCCGTGACAAAGCCGAGCGAGTTCGCTGGGGACCGGACACGCGAGAGGAAGAATTCGTGTTGTTCTCGAAAAGCGGGTTCGTCGATGGACTCGCAGACGACCTCGACGACAACTGGTCACTGTATGGGCCGCACGAATTGGAGGCAGTTCTGTAGCGCAACCATTCTGCACGAAACACCGTGTCGGCAAATTGGGCATTCCTGCCGCGAACGTCGACGCCGACTTGTTCCGTCCTCTGCCAGTGAGTTGAGTTTCAGTGCGAGAAATCCGACGTATTTCTGGAGATGATGCTTCGAGACGCCTCTGAACTCCGCCAGCCACTGGCGAAGGAAACTGTGGCGGTTCTCGCAGGTGTTCGTGTGAGCGTCACCGATGACGTAGGTGTCGGAGTGGGTGACGGCCAGATGGCCGTCCACCCCCTCCATCTCCTCGATGTCCTCATAGATCGTGTAGCCGTCCGTACAGAGGATGACGCTTCCGTCGCTGTACTCGGAGATGTACTCGTCAGCGTCTTGCAGATCCTTACCGGTCGTTCCTGGGTCGACAACCGCGTCACTCTCGCAGTGAACACACGTCACCGTCTCGCCGAACCGGGCGAGACGGAGACGCTCGAAGCATCACTCACGCGGTGGAAGGAACACTTGAGCTGACTGCTCGTCCATCGTTGCCTGCTATTGAGTCGCGAGCAGAATTGATGTTACGATCTATCGAGATGAGCGATCTTCGATTTCCGTGATGACGAGAGACTGGAGGTCTCTCGAACCACTTGACTCCGAGGCGGTTCAAGAAGGCCTCACCTGGTAACCCCGCATCAGAGTTGAGAACGCAATCGAACGCTCCGTCAAAGACTTGAACTACGGTCACTTCACTCGCTCCGCTCGTTTCGTTCCCTGATTCGAATCCCCTCAGTGTGCGCTTCTGTCCGCGAAACCGCTCGCTGTTGCTCGCGGTTTGCGTCGGGAGAAGTGCTCCGTCAGGGATTCGAACCGATACCAGACGTGCTCGCTCACGTTCGTTCGCTGTGCGCGACTGGTAGGGTTCGAATGCTGATACAGATTCTACTGCGTTCGGACGACTCGCTGCGCTCGTCGTTGTGAACGCAGTAGAATGCTCCGTCAGGGATTCGAACCACGGTCACTTCACTCGCTACGCTCGTTTCGCTCCCTGATTCGAATCCTGTGTCGCACTTCCTGCTTCCGGACCCCTCGCTGTCGCTCGGGGTCGGTTGGAAGCAGGAAGATGCTCCGTCAGGGATTCGAACCCTAGTCCTTGCCGTGAGAGGGCAAGATGATTGGCCGGACTACACCAACGGAGCGTTGTGTGCAATCGTAGTTAGAGATGGGATACGTAAAACCGTTCCGTTTCGGCGGTGCCGTGTGGGGGTTTCACGTGTCCTGGTTGGGGTCGTTCCCGGGGTCGTCTTCGTCGTCGAACGGCGATCCGGCGACGTCGGGTTCCTGGCCGTCGAGGCTGATGATGTTCTCGCGGCCGACGCGGAGTTTGGAGATGTCGTCGGCGTCCTCCATGTCGGAGAGGAGCATGCTGACCTTGGACTTCGACCACCCGGTCTGTTCGACGATGTTCACCTGGCGCATGCGGCCGCCGTGTTCCTCGAGGAGCGAGAGGACGCGGTCTTCGTCGGTGAGGAGTTCCTCGTCGGAGACCGCTGGTTCGCTACTCGCGCCCTCCGCGCTCGCGGCTTGCGTGGTGTCCGGGGACGTCGCCGTGGTCGAGGACGCGGTGGCGGTGCCGGCGGAGTCCCCGCTGTCGCCCCCGGGCTGGATGAGGTCGCCGCCGTACTCGCGGTACGCGAACGCCGCGAACAGGACCGCGACGAACGCGAGCACGATCATCGGGAGCATCCCGAGTCCGTCGTCGGTGCCTGCACCGGCGTCGGTCGTGGTACCGTCGGTGCCGGTGGGTCCGTCACCGCCGTCCGCGGTCGTGGTGCCGTCCGTGGTCGTCGTCGACTCGGGTGGTGCGAGCACGATACGCGGGCGGTTGTCGGCGAACTCGCGTTCGCCCGTCCACGTGACGGAGTCGCTCTCCGCGAGCGTGTCGCCGGAGGGCGACCCCTCCGGGTCGACGCTCTCGAACGCGACGTCCGGACCGTGCTTGAACACGAGTGCCTGGTTCGGACCGAGGTAGATGCCGCCCTCGAACACGTCGCCGACGGCGACCCGACCGTCGTCGCGGACGGGCGCGAACCCGGACCACGTGAACGACATCTCGACGATGCCGAGCGTGTTGAAGCGCTCCTCGACGCGGGCGTCCCGCTGGAACTCGGTGGCGGTCATGTCCCGTCCGGTGGTGTTCCGGCCGGTGGCGACGAGGGAGTCGGCGCGTGACTGGAAGCCCGCGTACATGTCCGTGGATTCGTTCTCGAACCGTTGCGCGAACGATTCGAACTGGTCGACCTGGCTCTCGTTCTCCAGCCGTCTCTCGTACCTGATGGTGAACGTCGCCGTTCCGTTCGCGTACGTGGTGACGACGAACGTCGTACTATCGAACTCCTGCGCGGTGGTGCTCGACCTGGTCGCGAGCTTCTCGCCGCCGACTCCGGTGTCAGCGGCCGCGTTCTGTTCGGTGCTCGGGACGTCCTCGACGTTCGAGAACGGTTGACTGTTCGCTGGCGCTCCGTGATCGATGGCGAGCACGCCGACGATGGGAGCGAACAGTACGAGCGCGACGACGACGAAACGACTCACCCGACGCATTCACACTCGCTTTCGGGCGGGGGTACAAAAGAACCTGCGCCCTCGAATCGTCGGTTCTTCTCCTCTGACGACACGTTCACCCGTGTTCTCGGTGATGCGTCAGGTCGTCTCATGAACGGTGCTATTGTGCCGAACACGCTGAGTCGAAATACGTCTTGCGCACCGACGGCTGTCCGGTCGTCCGTCGAAGAGATGGAGGATGACGGCTGGGGGATGACGATTCGGGTCCGTCAGATCAGCTGACGGGGTGGGATGCCCGAGGCTGTGGGGTCGGGGGTCGAAGCCCGCCAGAATCGGGGGAAACGGCGGACTTCGGAAGCGGATGGGGTGGGGTTCGGTTGAGGGGGGTGCCTGTAGATGGCAACGGTTGGGGGTTGGTGCGGTCAGGAGTGCGAGGCAGGGTTCGGTTCCACGCACCGCGTCTCGATTCGTCCTCGCATCCTACTCTATCCATGTGACTCCAGCATCTTAAAATTACCGTTGGATATTTTCAAAGGCGATATACTCGGTGAATTGCCATTAGATAGAAATAAAAGGAGGCCTGTACTATATGGTACGAAGGGACAACCCAATGAGACTCAGACGACCAACTGACTTCCTGATCCTCGAGGCGCTACAGGCACACGGCCGGAACGTGGCGACGAACCTGGCCGAACACACCGGCAAAAGCCGGAAGAACATCAACAGCCGACTCCCGGTCCTCGCGGATTACGGACTCGTCAACAAGATCGGGCCCGCGAACCGCTCCGGACTCTACGAACTCACGAAGAAGGGCAAGGTCGCCCTGATGTACCAGGACAAGTACGACGAGGTCGAGGACTTCGGCGAACTCGTCGAGGGCCCGCACGCGAGCGACGGACCGACCCCGACGGACGCCGGCGCGGACGCCGCGATGGTTCGCGGCGAGAACGAGGACGGCTTCGACGACGACGAGGAGTGAACGCACGCGACGAACGCGACGGCAGGCACCGTTCGTCACCTCGTTTCTTCTACCGAACCGACGTCCCCAGCGGAGCGACGCGCCCGCAGTTCTCCCACGGAGCGACGCGCTCCCATCGGACGACGGACGCACACGTCGAGCGATAACGGCACGACCAACAGAGCAATCGACGTCAGGTGACGATTCGACGGCTCCCTCGCGGCGTGGCGCGCCCCCGATTTAGGGCGCGAGCCGGTTCTTCCGGTTCTTCATGTGCTCTTCGTAGTACTCGAACGTGATGGGGCACCAGTCCTTGGCGTGGTCGAGCACGCGCTCGGTCATGTCGCGGATCTCCCACTGTGCGTCCGCCGCCGCCCGCATGTCCGCGACGTGCATCAGCATCCGCGCGTTCATCGACATCACCATGTTCACCTCGGTGCCGATCGGGAGCACGAACCGTGCGTCCTCCGGCGGCATCCCGAGATCCAGTAGTCGCTGGTACTCCTCGACGCTCCGACTCACGGACTCGCGGAACACCGCCTCGCGTTCCTCGACCATCTCCTCGTCGACCTGCCCGGTCTGCTGGTTGCGCCCCACCCACTCGGGGTCCGTCGCCGACGGCGGCGTCACCACCAGCTCGCCCTCGGCCACGTCCTCGGGGTCGACCTCGTCGAAACTCACGTACCGCATGCTCCGCACGTCGAAACTCACGTGGCGATGCCGCGTTATCTGCGCCATACAGGACCGACTGATGCCCTTCACGGCGAACACCGCGTTCGCGTGCTCGAAGGGACCGTAGTGTCCGTGGTCGAGCAGATGCCCGATGAGCGTCTCCTTCTTCGCTTCGAGCGTGTCACCGTCGACGGTCGCCATCGTCTCCTCGAAGCGCTGGTCGCCGACGAACGCCTCGCTGTAGTCGTTCCGCGCGGCTGTACAGATGATCTCCTCCGGATCCTCAGTTGCTTCCAGTAGTTGGACTTCCATCGTTAGCGGAACGCACTGCGCGCGCCGACTAAAGCTTCCCTCATCGCTCAGCGTCCCCCTTGATTATCTTGGACGTCGTCAGTTCACGTATGTCGTACACGCTGGCGGCTGCTTCGGACGTGGAATCGGTCATGGACCCGGACTACGGCGGGATGTGGTTCCTGCGGGACGCGCTCGCCACGGACGACATCGGCGTCACCATCCTCGAACTGGAGCCGGGGGCGCGCGGGAAGGAGCACGACCACGCGAGCGACGGCCAGGAGGAGGTGTACGTCTGCGTGCGCGGCGTCGTGGACGTGGACTTCGACGACGGCGACGACGAGGGCGGGGAGACGGTGACGCTCGCGGAGAACGAGGCGGTGCGGGTGAGCGCCGAGCAGACGCGACAGCTACAGAACCGCGGCGACGAGCGCGCGAAACTCGTGCTCGTCGGATCGAGCCTCGAGTGACGGACCGCCTATCGCGCGTCGGAGCGCCGCCGCGACCGCAACCAGTAACCACGCGGCGGCGCTACTGGCGGGTATGATCTCGAATCTCGCGCAGGGCGTGCGTGCGTTCACGAGCAACGTCTTCCTCGTCGAGGGGGAGCGCGACGTGCTGGTGGATGCGGGTGCGAACTTCGACGTGGTGTCGACGGTCGAGGAACGCGGTGGCATCGATGCGCTCGTGATGACGCACACGCACCGCGATCACGTTGGGAACCTCCCGGACGTGGTGGACGCGTTCGACGTGGACGTCTGGGGATACGACACGGACCAGCCCGGTATCGACCACGCCATCGGCGACGAGGAGACCGTGCAGTTGGGCGACCACGAGTACGTCGCGTACCACACGCCGGGACACAAGGACGACCACCTCTGCTTCTACGCCGACGACCCCGGCGTCCTGTTCGCGGGCGATCTCGTCTTCCAGAACGGGAGTTTCGGCCGCACCGACCTCGAGGAAGGGAACCGGGGGGTGCTCGTGGAGAGCATCGAACGGATGGTCGACGTCCTCGACCCGGACTTCGACGAGATGCATACCGGGCACGGCCCCTCCGTCACGAGCCAGCCCTATCGGCACGTCGAGGCCGCGCTCGACGCGGCGAAGTCCACGGGCGGGTTCTGAGAGGAGCGGTCTCGCGGGCGAGCGGCGACCGCACTCAGCGGAGCGCGGTGGAGACGAGGGCGTCGTACGCGACCTCGTACGCGTCGGCGACGACGTCGGGGTCGCCGCGTTCGTCGCTCGCGAGCGCGGGGAGGGCGACGGTGGCTTTCGGGTCGCAGTAGTCGACGACGTCGCTCGTCGATTCCTCGAGTTGGCCGTCGCGGGCGGTGCCACCGACGACGGAGCGTGCTTTCCGGTAGCGGTCGCCGTCGTACACCCGGGCGCGCTGGGGGTCGACGACGGCGACGGCGTCGAACGGGACGTCCTCGACGGGGACGGCGACGTCGCCGTAGGATTCGACGACCGCGCGGTCGCGCTCGCGGATGCGGTCGCGGACGGCGGCGAGTGCGCTGGCGTGACGGTCGCTCATGACGTCGTTGAACGCGGGGAGCGAGTCGACGACGGTGGCGTCCGCGAGCGGGAGGTGCTCGCGTGCGGAGTCGGGAACGTCGGCGTCGGCGTTCACGACGAACGCGGCCGATTCGTCCGATCCGACGCGGTCGAGGACGAACTCGCGGTGGCTCGCACCGACGAGTCCGGTTCCGTCGCCGGTACTCGGCCGCCAGAGCCGATGGAGTGGATTGATGGCTTCCGGCGCGACCGATTCGGCGCTCGCGGCCGCCAGGCGCTTGGCGTCCTTCCCGTAGAGTCGACCCTCTTCGACGGCGAGTTCGTAGTCGTCGTGGTCGAACCAGTAGTCGTTCCCGGCCCGGGGCTTGAAGCCCGTCGCGTCGGCGTACGCGAGCAGGCCCGTGCTGAACGTCGTCTTCCCGGCGTCGACGCGGTCGGCGCCGGCGACGAGCAGCTTCATTCCTCGTCGGCGAGACCGTAGTACCCGGGTTCGTCTTCCTCACGGGGCGTCGCGACGACGAGTTCGTCGCTGTTGTCGATGACCCAGGGGATCGCCCAGTCCAGCAGGACTGCTTCCGTCGACTCCTCGATCTCCGCGTCCGGCTCGATGCCCTGGAGGAGGCGCGCGATCTCGTAGACGGTGTACATCTGGTCGGGTTCGAGTAGTTCCGCCGGCGTGTAGAAGTCACACGGGTGGAGGTCGTCGAATTCGTCCTTCGGGACGGGCATGCACCGTCTTTGGACGAGCGCCGTGGTAAACGACTCGGAGTCGCCTCGGCGGTCGTCGCTGGCACCGGTAATAGCGCTATCAATCGGCCGAACGTTTTTTGTTTACGTTTCTCGTTGAGGGAGAACAACGTATGGTTGCCATACCCAAGGCATCGATCACGCAGGCGTACATCGCGCTGTTACTCGTGGCGACGCCGATATTGCTTGCGGCACTCTACCACGTGCTGAACAACACGGACCGGCGGGGGGCGCGACCGCTCGTGGTCATCCTGGGCGGATCGCTGGTATGGCTCCTCTCCGCGTTGACGGCGACGCTCGCACCGACGTTCGAGGTGGCGTTGTTCGCGAACCGCTTCCAGTACTTCGGCATCACGGCGCTCGTCACCGGCTTCGCTGTGTTCGCGCTCATCTACGTCGGCCGCGAGGAGTACGTGAACAAGTACTCGGTGGGGCTGCTCGCCATCGAACCGATCGCGGTGCTCGCACTCGTCTGGACCGGCCACCCGCTGTGGACCGAGGGTGCCGTCGGCCAGGGCACGCAGTACACCGTCGACGGCGCGCAGGTGACGTGCGATGCGACCATCTGTTTCCTCGGGAGCGGGCCGGCGTTCATCGGACACACGCTGTACTCGTACGTCCTCTTGCTCGTCGGGTCCGCACTCGTCGTCCTGCAGGCGCTCCGGTCGTCGACGATTCCGCGCGGGCAGGCGGCGTCGATGCTCGTCGCGACAATCGTCCCGACCGTCGGGAACGTCGTCTCGATCTTCGTCCTGCCGGAGTCCGTGCCGGACCTGACGCCGGTCACGTTCGGCGTGATGGGGATCGCGCTCGTCGTCGGTCTCTACCGGTACTCGCTCGTGGAGACGGACGCGTTGACGGGCGCGGTCGAAATCCACGAGAACGAGGACGGCGCGGTGCTCGTCGAGGACGCGGTCGTGGACCTGAACATCGGTGCGGCGACGGTGCTCGGGCTGGACGCGGACAACGCCATCCGGACGCCGGTGGACGAGGCGTTCGACGAACACGAGAAGCTCCGGACGGCGCACGCGGACGATCCGGCGACGGCGGACGGCCTCACGGTCTCCGCGCCGTTCACGGGCGAGACGCACCGCGTGAACGTCACCAGGGTCGCGCCCGATGGCGCGCACCGCGAGGGCTGGCTGTACGAGTTCCAGTCGCGCGAGTGACTCCGTCGACCACTGGATGCGGGGGACGGCCGGTGGTCCTTTATCGCTGGTTCGCGAAGGGAGTGGCAATCGATGGCGGTCGTGGCGGCGTACGCGTTCGTTCTCCTCGTCGGCGCAGTGGTGTCGCTGATAGTTGCGGGCGTTTCGTGGCGGTCGCGTCCGCAACCGACGGCGATGCCGCTCGTCGCGGTGATGGTCGCGGCGGCGACGTGGATGCTCGCGCTCGTCGCGACGCTGTCCATCCCGGATGCCACCGTCTCGCGAACGCTCGTGCACGTCCGGTACGTCGCGATTCCGACGACCGTCGTCGGGTGGGTGTGGCTCGCACTCGAGTTCTCCGGGCGTGCCGACGTCCTGACGCGAGAGGTCCGTGCGGCGCTCGTCGCGTTCCCGGTGATCGTGGGGACGGCGTCGGCGACGAGCCGACTCCACGGCCTGTTCTGGGCGTCGATCGGCGATCCGACGCCGACCGGTCAGCAGATCGCGGAGACGACGTACGCGACCGGGTTCTGGGTGTACACGATCGTCGCGTACCTCGTGCTCGCCGCCGGAACGGTTCTCGTGTTGCGGAAGCTCGTGCGCACCAGTTCGCTGTATCGCTCGCAAGCGATCGTGTTGATAATCAGTAACCTGGTGCCGTGGCTGGCGAACGTCCTCTACTTCGCGGGCGACCTCCCGGTGGACTTGACGCCCGTCGGATTCCTCGTCGCTGGCGTCGCCGTCGGGTACGCGCAGTACCGGTTCAAGCTCATGGACGTGTCGCCGGTCGGTCGGGGTTCGCTCGTCGATACCATCCGAGAGGGCGTGTTCGTGCTCGACGACGAGGACCGGTTCGTGGACGCGAATACGAGTGCACGACGGATGCTCGGGCTCGATGCCGAGGACCGCATCGTCGGCCGGAACGCCGCGGACGTGTTCGAGGAGTACCCGGAGGTCTACGAGCGGTACGCGGACGTCGCGGAGGCGAACGAGGCGTTGACGCTCGACACGCCGAATGGAACGCGAACGTTCGACGTCCGGGTGTCGCCGTTGACGGACGCGACAGGACGGCGCGTCGGGCGGCTCTTCCTCGTGCACGACGTGACCGCGCGCAAGCGACGGGAGAGCGAGTTGCGCCGTCAGCACGAGCAACTGGACGAGTTCGCGAGCCTCGTCAGCGACGACTTCCGGGCGCTGCTGGCGTCGGCGTCGGAGTCGCTGACGCAGGCGCGTGTGGCCGAGGATCCGGCGGCGTTGTCGGCGGTGTCGGCGGACCACGAGCGGTTGCGGTCGGTGATCGAGGACGCGCTGGCGCTGGCCAGAGGCGGTCGGACGGTCGAGGATCCCGGGTGGGTGTCGTTGGAGTCGGTCGCGCGCACGGCGTGGTCGGGCGTGGAGACCGGCGAGTCGTCGCTGTCGGTCGACGCGGATGCGACCGTTCGTGCGGACCGTGACCGACTGGAGCGCGCGTTCGTGGAGTGCTTCGAGAACGTCCGCGAGCACGGTGGGTCGGGGGCGCGGTCGGTCCGCGTGGGGATGCTAGACGGGGGCGATTCTGTGCTGGCGGAGGGGGGCGGGTTCTTCGTCGCGGACGACGGCGTGGGTGTGCCGGCCGGGGACCGTGAGGCGGTCCTGGAGACGGGGTACTCGAGTGGTGGCGCCGGGAACGGCCTCGGGCTGAGTATCGTGTCCGCGATCGCGGGCGCTCACGAGTGGTCGGTGTCGGTGGCGGAGAGTCGGCGTGGCGGCGTGCGCGTCGAGTTCCGCGATGTGACGGTCGCGGACCGCGACGCCGCCGGACGGGACGGCGATGGTGGCAGTGATGACAGTACGACGGCGGTCCCGTAACGCCGATCGCGTCTGTCGTCGCCGCCGCCCCAGAATAAAGATGTTGGTCAGAATATATTTTCTGCCTGGTCGTGCTCCATAGTACTCCCGAGACCTCCCCCGCATTCCCCAACCGAAGACCTCCCCCCGCGTTCCCCAACTGAAGACCTCCCCCCGCGTTCCCCAACCGAAGACCTCCCCCCGCGTTCCCTAACCGACCGCCCCGATGGGCACGGCCGGGAAGTTCAAGTACGCAAGTGTCCAGTTTTGACCGAATGAATGACGTCCTGCAGGCGTTGCTCCTCGTGAGCATCCTCACGTCCCTGTCGCTCGCGGCGTACGGGTTCCGTCAGCGACCACGCCCCGGCGCCACGTCGCTGTCGGCGTTCATGCTCTCCACCGCCGTCTGGGCCGGCGGTGCACTCGGCGCTTCGCTCGCGGACACCCTCGCCGCAAGCATCCTCTGGACGCGCTTCGAGTACCTCGGCATCGTCGGCGTCCCGATCACGTTCTTCGCGCTCGCGGCACGATACACCGGCAACGAACGCCTGCTGACCCGACCACGCACGCTCGCGATCTCGGTCGTCGGCCTCGGCATCGTCCTCGGGCACTGGACGACCGACCTCCATTCTCTCTTCTACGTCGACGTCTTCCCGAGCACCACCACGCTCTCGGGGTACGACGTCGTCCACGGCCCACTGTTCTACGTCTGGATCGTCGTCGGGTACGCCCTCACGTTCGGCGGGTGCGCGCTCCTCGCACGCATGCTCTACCACAGCCAGCGCATCTACCGACGACAGGCCGGCGCGACCCTCCTCGCGGCCGTCGCACCACTCGTCTCCAACGCCGCGTACGTCCTCGACGTCACCAACTCGGACCTCACCCCGATCGCGTTCGCCGCCTGCGGTGGGGCACTCGGCTGGGCGATGCATCGCTTCGAGTTCATGGACCTCACGCCCGTCGCTCGCGAGACCGTCGTCGAGAACATCCGCGACGGCGTGCTCGTCCTCGACGACGCCGACCGCATCGTCGACGTGAACCCGACCGGACGACACCTCCTCGACGTCGACGGCGACGACACCTTCATCGGGACGGACGCGACCGAAGCCCTCGACGCACCGTTCGACGCACTCCTCGCACGGTTCTCGGACGTCGACCGTGGAAGCGACGTCGTCACGTTCGAGACCGAACGCGGCAAACGATTCCTCGACGTCGACGTCCTCCCCTACACCGATCTCGAGGGCCGCGACCGCGGCCGACTGTTCTACCTGCAGGACGTCACGGAACGCGAACGCCGCGAACGCGAACTCGAACGCCAGAACGAACAACTCGACCGGTTCGCGAGCCTCGTCAGTCACGACCTCCGGAACCCCCTGAACGTCGCCGAGGGCTACGTCCAGAACGCGTCCACGACAGACGACTTCGAGAACCTCGACGAGGTCGCGGCCGCCCACGACCGGATGCGAGCGATCATCGACGACGTCCTCGACCTCGCCAGACAGGGCCGCACCGTCACCGACGTCGCCCCCGTCAGCGTCGCCACCGTCGCCGAAGACGCCTGGCGGAGCGTCGACACCGCGAACGCCACCCTCGACGTCACCGCCACCGCAACCGTCGTCGCGGACGAATCCAGACTCCGGCAACTGTTCGAGAACTGCTACCGCAACAGCGTCGAGCACGGCTCGACTGGCAACCGGACGCAGTCCGGTGACAGCGTCGAACACGGCTCGACTGGCAACCGGACGCAGTCCGGTGACAGCGTCGAACACGGCTCGACTGGCAACCGGACGCAGTCCGGTGACAGCGTCGAACACGGTGGCGCGGACGTTGTCGTCACCGTCGGCGACTGCGACGGCGGGTTCTTCGTCGCCGACGACGGCCCTGGCATCCCCGAGGACGAACGCGAGGCCGTGCTCGACGACGGCTACACCACGCACCCCGACGGCACCGGACTCGGCCTCAGCATCGTCAAGAGCATCGCGACCGCCCACGACTGGACCGTCACCGTCGAAGCGAGCACGACCGGAGGCGCTCGATTCACGTTCACCGGAACGACGTACGCACGCGACGACCCCCGCACCGCCGTCGCCGACGACTGAACACCGCCGCGACCGCGAACACGCCAGCGACTGCTCGACGCCGGGTGTGAAGAAAAATCAGGAGTTCGGTCTTCGAGTCGTGCCGGGACGCGACTTACTCGTGCTTGTTGACCGTCTTCTCGTACTGCTCGGCGACGTTGTCCCAGTCGACGACGTCGAAGAAGCCGTCGATGAAGCTCCCGCGGTCCGGGCCGTAATCGTAGTAGTACGAGTGCTCCCAGACGTCGAGCGCGAGGACGGGGTGACTCCCCCAGAGCGCGCCCTGGTCGTGCTTGTCGACCGTGACGTTCCGCAGTTGCTTCGCGACGGGGTCGTAGACGAGGAGTGCCCAGCCGCCGGCTGCGCCGGCCGCGGCCTCGAACTCGCCCTTCCAGCCCTCGTAGGAGCCGAAGTCCTCCTCGATGCGGTCGCGGAGGTCGCCCTCGGGTTCTCCGCCGCCGTTCGGGTCCATGTTCTCCCAGAACAGCGTGTGGAGGTAGTGCCCACAGCCGTTGTGGGTGACGTTCCCGATGGCCGCGGCAGAGGAGCCGAAGTCACCGGATTCGCGGTTCTCCGCGAGGGTCTTCTCGGCGCTTTCGAGACCGTTCACGTAGCCCTGATGGTGGGTGTCGTGATGCCACGTGAGGACCTGTTCGCTGATCGACGGCTCGAGTGCGTCGTAGTCGTAGGGCAGTGGCGGCAGTTCGGGGTTGGAGTGTTCAGGCATGGAAACTCACCTCGATTCTAACATCTCTCGTCCGCTACTTAACGGTTTAGCCGGCGTATGCTAACACCCAACACCCGACTTGGAGGTAATCGTCGGTGGTACGGGTTGGTCGTGAGCGACGAGGGGTGGCCCTGTTCAGCCAGCGAGTGCGACGACGGCGAGGACGAGGCCGTAGTTCGCATCCCTGAGCAGGCAGAGACGGCCGTCGTCGAGTCCCTCGAGCCCGACGTCGTCGATGTCGCGGTCGACGAGTGCGGTGATGGCGACGGAGGAGGCGGTGGCGGCCGCGAAGACGACGCCGACGGGGAGTGCGAGGACGCCGGCGGCGGTGGCGGCGGCGTACAGCGCGAGCGCGCTCGCGTCCACGCCGTAGAGGAGGTACCGGGTCGCTGGGACGCCGAAGACGACGGGGACGGTGCGGACGCCTTCGGCGCGGTCGCCCGCGACGTCCCGGACGTTCCGGACCTCGAACGCGACCGTGGTCTGGACGAGGTAGAACGCGAACGCGACGCCCGCGGTCGCGGTGACCGCGTGGTCGGCCCAGACCAGCGGAAGGCCGACGACGGGGAGCGCCCACGCGACGCTCACGAGGAGGTTGTTCAGACCGAGGACGTCCTTGAGGCGTCGACCACCGGCGATGGGGAGTTCGACGCTGTACGCGACCGCGGCGACGCCCGGGAACGCGACCAGCGCGAACGCGACCGGGTCGCGAGCGAGTGCGAGCGCGAGTGCGAGCACGTACCCTATCACCGTCGCGGCCAAGAGCGCCTCGCGGTGCGCGGCGACGAACGCGGCACGCTCCGGGGCGTTCACCGCGTCCTCGTCGTCGACGAGCTTGTTCGACCCGTATATCGAGAACGCGACGAGTCCGAGCACCGGCACTGCGGCGGTGACCTCCGCGCCGAGGAGGACGGTGACCGTGAGGACCTTCGCCGCCCCGACGAGTCCGTCGAGTACGGAAGCGTGCACGAGCGCGGCGAAGAGGTCGTTCGCGCTCGGGAGGTGTATCCTCTGGTCGACTCGCCGGGATCGCTCGCTCGCTGGCGACATACCAAAGCGAATTACCGGTAGTTACTTAATTATTTTCGGAACTGCTAGTTACTTATTAAATAAACCGAACTATGGGTTGGTTGGCCGTCATTCGGTCGTAAACGAAATCGCGAGGATGCGGGCCGCTGTCGCGCGTTAGCCGTCGGTCTCGCCGCGAGCGGCCTTGTACATCGCGAGTGCCGCCTCGCGACGCTCGCCGTGGTCGACGATCGGTGCCGGATACTCCGGCGCGACCCGGTTGCGTTCGGAGAGCGAGAGCGCGTGCCAGTCGTGGATGGCCTCGGCGGGCGCGTCCGCGAGCTCGGGCACGTACGTCCTGATGTACTCCGCGTCCGGGTCGTAGTCCTCGCCCTGCGTCATGGGGTTGAAGATGCGGAAGTACGGCTGGGCGTCCGTCCCCGTGCTCGCCGCCCACTGCCAGCCGCCGTTGTCGTTCCCAGTGTCGTGATCGAGCAGGTGCTCGCGGTAATGCCGGTAGCCCTCGCGCCAGTCGATCTGGAGGTCCTTCGTCAGGAACGACGCGACGATCATCCGCACGCGATTGTGGACGAACCCCTCCTCCCGCAACTGTCGCATCCCGGCGTCGACGACGGGATACCCCGTCTCGCCGTGCTTCCACGCCGCCAGCTCCTGGGGGTCGTCGCGCCACGCGATCTGGTGCTCGTAGTCCTTGTAGTTCTCCGAGACGACCTCGGGGTTGTAGTGGAGGACGTGCGCGTAGAACTCGCGCCACGCGAGCTGACTCCGGAACTCCTCGACGCTGTCGTGGTCGGCCTCGGTGTCGGCGAGGTCGCGTGCGACGACGACCTCCTCGTGGACCTCCCGGATTCCGATGGTACCCCACTTGAGGTCGACGGAGAGGTGGCTCGTGCAGTCGTCGGCGGGGTAGTCCCGTCGGTCGGCGTAGTCGTAGACGTCGGACTCGAGGAACTCGAGCAGACGCTCGCGTGCGGCCGCGGTGCCGGCGTCGGGTATCGTCGCGGTCGGCTCGTCGAACTCGAGGTCGGCCTGCGTCGGGCAGTCGCCAGCCGCGACGTCGACGGCCTCGGGCGACCAGAGGGCCTCGGACTCGGGCACGGAACGCGGGTCGTCCTTCGGTCGGTCGCGCCACTTCTTCCAGAAGTACGTGTACACCTTGTACGGCGTCCCCTCGTTCGTCGTGATGGACCCGGGTTCGTGACAGATCGCGTCCTCGAAGTCCGCGTGGGCGATGCCCGCGTCGTCGAGGACGTCCCGAACGTCGGCGTCGCGCTCCTGGGCGAGCCCAGAGTGGCCTCGATTCCAGACGACGCGTTCCGCGTCGAGCGCCTCTGCGAGTTCCGGCAGGACGTCTCGTGGGTCGCCCCGGCGGAGGAGGAGGTCGCTCCCGCGCTCGCGGTACGCCGCCCTGAGCGCGTCGAGTGCGTCGAGCATGAACGCGACGCGGTTCGGGGACGCGTGCTCGAGGACGGCGTCGTCGAAGACGAACACGGGAACGACCGCCCCCAGCTCGGCGGCGTTCGTTCCGGCTCTCGACAGCGCGACGTTGTCGCTGACGCGGAGGTCGTCACGATGCCAATGCAGTTGCATACGTGTTCGAACGAATCAGGGCCCCGTCAGTGTGGTGCCAACACGTTCGGTACGCGAAGAGAACACGCGGCGAGCGTCCGCGACGTCGCGCTCGAGCCTTGCGTCCGCGACGTCGCGGGTCAGGCTTTACGGTCGGGCGGCACGACGCGTTCGCGTTCGGTCGCGAAGGGATTCGTGCGGATGCCCGCGCCGAACCCGAGGAGGACGGCGACGACGAGAACGGCGGCGCCGAACGCGGGATACACCGCGCCGGCGCCGACGAGGACGGCGGCGACGACGGTCCCCCAGGCGGCGTCGTCGTGGCCGATGCGGGCGGCGACGAACTCGCCGACGGCGACGAGGCCGATGCCGATCCAGACCACCGCGATGACGGCGAGGACGAACAGGACGGGCATCGCGAGCATCGACACGGTCTCGTTCCGCGTGGCGCCGTAGTAGAGCGCGCCGACCGAGCCGACGAACAGGCCCGCGACGACGGTTCCGATGAACGTCGACGTCAGCGAGTGCCGTCTCGCCTTCTCCGCGCCGCGCTGGCCGTACTCGGGGAACAATCCGACGAGCATGACCGCGAGCGCGACGGTCACGCCGACGACGACGCCCGCGCGAACGCTCGCGGGGAGCGCCCAGAAGGCGTCCCAGTAGCGAGTCCAGGCGACGAGTGGTGCACCTCCCGTATCGAGCGCGGTTCCGTACATGATCCCCCTCATCTGATACAGCCACGGATACCACTTAGTTGTGTAGCATTGTTATCCCGTAATCATCTTATATTCGATACTAATCTAGGGAGGAACCAGCTATATTCGAAACGAACGAGTGACGATACCGTCGGGGACGGACTCTCGGAGTGCTCTCCTCGGAAGCGACTCTAGAGTGGTGCGTCGCCGTCGATGATGCGTCGTGCGCGGTCGGCGAGTGCGGGGACGGTGTCGCGCATCTTCGGGTAGAGTGGGTCGTCGGCGTCGCCCTGGAGGTGGCGGGCGTAGAACATCTCGCCGAGGCCGGCGAGCTTGTAGACGGCGAGTGCGCGGTAGAAGCGGTCGTGGTCGTACTCGTAGCCGGTGGCGTCCTCCCAGCGGGCGACGAGGTCGCGTCGGGTCGGGTAGTCCTCGTGGCCGACGAAGGTGGGGAGGAACTCCTCGGCGACGGCGGGGTCGTCGTCGGGGTCGCGCCAGAAGGACAGTAGCCAGCCGAGGTCGGTTCGGGGGTCGCCGAGCGTGGACATCTCCCAGTCGAACACGCCGACGAGCTCGGGGGGTGTGCCGGGGGCGAACATGACGTTGTCGAGCTTGTAGTCGCCGTGAACGAGCGTTTGGGGATGGTCTTCGGGGGCGTGCTCCTGGAGCCACGCCATGACGTCGTAGAGTGCCTCGACCTCGCGTTCCGCTGCCGTGGTGTCGAACGCCCACATGAGTTGCTGGCTCCAGCGTTCGACCTGGCGCTGGGCGAACCCCTCGGGGTGCCCGAACTCGTCGAGGCCGACCGCGGCCGGGTCGACGTCGTGGATGGCGGCGAGCGAGTCCACGAGTTCCTCGCCGAGACGTTCGCGGGACTCCGGGTTCGCGAACCGTTCGGGTTCCTCGTTCCGGACGACGTCGCCGTCGAGTTTCGCCATCAGGAAGAACTCCGCGCCGATGACGGTCTCGTCGTCGCACGCGAGCACGGTCTCGGGGAGCGGCACCGGGGTGTCCTGGAGGGCGTCCATCACGCGGTACTCGCGGAGGACGTCGTGCGCTTTCTCGGCGGTCTCGCCCGCCGGCGGTCGACGGAGGACGTACTCGTCGTCGCCGTACGTCACGAACAGCGTCTCGTTCGAGTGTCCGGCGCGATGTCGGCGGACGTCGAACGTCTCCGTCGGCCCGAGGTCGGCCGCGATGAACGCCCGGAGGGCGTCCTCGTCGACGAGCCGGTCCGCGTACGAATCAGTCATGAACGAGGTGTCGCTCGGGGTCGTCCTAAAGCCTCGTCAACCGGCAGCCGTGCGCGTCCCGTTCATCGCGACCGCTGCTCGACTCGCGACGGCTGGTGGCGGTCAGTGCTCGAGTTCGACGACGAGCGCCCCGAGCGCGTTCGAGTCGTGACGCTGAGCGTCGATGGCGAGTGGCGGACGCCCCGAGCTAGCGGTGGGTTCTTGCGCTCGCATCGCCTCCTTCTGACTGTGCAACTCGTCGCCCATCGCGGGTTCGCTCGGGAAGCGCCGGAGAACACGCTCGCTGCGGTCGAGTACGCCGCGGCCGCGGGCGCGAACGCCGTCGAGGTGGACGTGCGTGCGGCGAGCGACGGGACGCCCGTGATCGTGCACGATGCGACCGTCGACCGCGTTACGAACGGGACCGGCGCTGTCAGCGAGCACGCGCCTGCAGAACTCGATTCCCTGTCCGTCCTCGGCTCCGGCGAGGGAATCCCGACGCTCGACGCGGTGCTCGAGCGCGCGCACGATCGCGAGCTCGCCGTGAACGTCGAGGTGAAGGAGGCCGACGTCGCGGAATCGGTCGTCGACGCGATTCACGGATCCGGAATCCTCACGACGGCCGTGTGGGCATCCTCGTTCGATGCCGACGCGCTCCGGCGGGTCGCCGACGCGATCGAGGCCCGAGCCGGGAATGACGGTGCGCGCATCCAGACAGCGTACCTCGTGCGGTCCCGACGCCACGACCCCGTCGGGACCGCGGTCGACCTCGGCTGCACCGCCATCCACCCCCAGTACCGGGCGACCATCCCGGGGGGCCTCGTCAGGCGTGCACACGACGCCGGTCTGCACGTCAACGCGTGGACGCTCTCGAGTTCGTGGGTCGCACGCGTCGTCGCCCGAACCGGCGTCGACGGCCTCATCGCCGACGTCACGCTCGACGCGTACAGTCGTACCTGACGCTCAGCGGAGTTTCTCGTAGGACGCGGCGAGGTTGAGGACTGGTTCGGGGTAGTCCTCGCCGAGGACGACGCCGTACTCGCGCTGTTCTTCGTTCGTCATCGTCCAGGGTTCGTGCGCGTACTCCGGCGGGAGCGGTTTCAGTTCCGGACACCAGCGCTTGACGTGGTCGGCGTCTTCGTCGTACCGACGTGCCTGGTCGACGACGTCGAAGTAGGAGTTCCGGGAGTCGTTCCCGACCTGGCTCTGGTACGCCCAGTTCCCGTAGTTCGACGCCGGGTCGTAGTCGACGAGCCGGGTCTCGAAGTACGCGGCCGCTTTGCGCCAGTCGACGCGGCAGTTGTTCGCGACGAACGAGGCGACGTTCTGGCGGCCGCGGTTGCTCATGAATCCCGTCGCGTTCAGCTCGCGCATGTTCGAGTCGACGAAGGGAATCCCGGTTTCGCCGTGCTTCCACGCGTCCAGCAGGCGGTCGCCACCGCGCCACTTGATGTCGTCACGCTCGCGGATGCCTTCGCGTCGGAAGTGCTGACTGCCGTGTTTCGCGAACTGGAACTGGAAGAAGTCCCGCCAGACGAGTTCGAACACGAGCCAGTACGTCGAGTCGTTCGCGACGCGCTCGCGCTCGTACGCCTGCACCTCCCGATACACCTCGCGTGGACTCAGGGTCCCGAGGTTCAGCCACGGCGAGAGCTTCGAGGAGTAGTCCGCGCCCAGGAGGCCGTTCCGGGTTTGCTTGTACTCGCGCAGTCGGTCGCGCGTCCAGACGTAGTTCTCGAGGCGTTCGCGCGCCCGGGTCTCGCCACCCTGGAAGGGAAGGACGGCGCGTTCGTCCGCGACCGCGACGGCGTCCCAGTCCGCGCGTTCGGCGACGCCGAGGTCGGTGGGTGACGGGATCGAGCCTGCGTCGACGCCGGCGGTCGCGTCCGCGTCTGCGTCGGCGGTACCGTCGGAATCGTCGACGATTGCCTCGCCGTCGCCGTTCTCGAGTTCGGTCGGAAGCGCCGGGACGTCCGGTGTCGCGAGTGGCGTTCGTGGCGCGCAGTCGGGCGCGTTCTCGACGGCCTGCCGGAACGGCGTGAACGTGTCCGGGATCGCTTCGGGTGGATCGGGGAGGTCCTCGGGATGATAGAGCGTGTGGCCCCAGCGCGACTCCAGGCGTGTCCCGTCTGGGAGGGCGTCGGTGACGCGGTCGCGGACGGCGTACTCCTCGGGCGTCGGGTAGCGCTCGCAGTAGACGACGTCGGCGCCGACGGCGTCGGCGAGCGCCGCGAGTGCGGCATCGGGTCGCATGTGGGCGACGACGAGGTCGCTGTCGGCGTCCTGGAGCGTCCCCCGGAGGTCGCGGACGCTCTCCGCGAGGAAGCGAGCACGATGTGCACCGGTCTTCTCGAACGTGAACGAGTTCGGGCCGCCGTACTCGACGTCGCCGAACGACGCCGGGTCGAAGACGAAGACCGGGAGTAGTGCGTCGGCTCGTGCCGCGTGCGTCAGCGCGTAGTTGTCGTGGACGCGGAGGTCCCTGCGAACCCACCAGATGGACGTTTCGCGATCGCTCATGTCCCCGGGTTGGTGCGATACCGGATAAAGGAGTGCGGCGAACCAGTTACCCCCGTGGGCGTTCGACGCCAGCGTTCGGCGTTCGATGCCGGCGTTCGTCGCCAGCGACGCTCGCTTCAGTCGCCGACGAACTGCACGCGGAACTCGCGCTTGCGTGGGCCGTCGCACTCGACGAACAGGATGGACTGCCACGTCCCGACCTGGAGTTCGCCGTCGACGACGGGAATCGTCTCGCTGGGGCCCAGGAGCAATGCTCGCAGGTGCGAGTCGGCGTTCCCGTCGAGGCGGTCGTGCGTCCACCCTTCGTCGTCGACGACGTCGCCGAGGAAGTCGACGATGTCCCGACGGAGCCGGTGTTCGTCCTCCTGGAGACAGACGCCGGCGGTCGTGTGCCCGACGAACACGGTGACTGTGCCGTTCGTCCCCGCCGGGACGACCGACGCGACCTCGTCCGTGATATCTTCGGTCGTCAGGCGCTCGTCGGTGTCCAGCGTGAACGTCTCCATGCACCCCGATTTCGGCTGGTCGCGAATTAAGCGTTCGGCCGCCAGCGTCGGTCAGGGTGGTCAGCGTCGGTCAGGGTGGCCAGCGTCGGTCAGGGTGGTCAGCGTCGGTTAGGGCGGTCAGCGTCGGTCAGGGCGGTCAGCGTCGGTCAGGGTGGTCAGCGTCGGTCAGGGGCGGTCAGCGTCGGTTAGGGCGGTCAGCGTCGGTCAGGGTGGTCAGCGTCGGTCAGGGCGCATCCTCCCTGCTTTCGCTGGCGCGTTCAGGGGAAGACACTTGCCGGACGGTCTCGCACGGTGGCGTGATGTCCCGTCGCGATTCCGGTTCGAGTCCCTCCAGTACGGCGATCTCCGTCGTCCTCGTCGTCGTTTCGGTCGTGGTCGGGATCGTCGGTGCGGTCGTGGTCGGCGGTCTCGGCGTCGTCGTCGCCGTCGCCGTGCTCCTCGCCAGCACCGCCGCCGTCGCCCGCCGCCGCGACCGCGACCGTCGCTGACGGCAGACTCGAGGACACCGAGGGCCACCCCGGCGCCCTCGCTGGGAAGTCGTGGGATTCATCCACGCGGACGCGCTACGTTCACGTCATGCGATGGGTGTGGGTGCTGCTGGCCGGTGCGGTCGTCGTCCTCGCCACCACGAGCGGCGTCGGTGGCGCGAGCGGTGACTCCGCTCCGACGCCGAACACGCCCGCTCCGACGCCGAACACGCCCGCTCCGACGCCGAACACGCCCACTCCGACGCCGAACACGCCCGCTCCGACGCCGAACACGCTCGCTCCGATGGTGCCGCCGGACGCCCCCGACGACTCCGGAGTGGCGGTCGACGCGAACGCGACCTACGACCCCGACGAACCCGTCTCCGTGACGGTCTCCGGAACGCAGGGGAACCTGTACGCGGTCTACCTCTACGACGCCGACGGCGACCGCGTCCGGCACGAGCGGCGGTTGCTCCAGGCCGACTCGAGCAAGGTCGCCTTCGGTGACCTCGACGCGGGCTCGTACCGCGTCGTCGTCGTGGAGACGAACTCGGGGGCGCAAGTGATGGCGACGTTCGGCGTCGGCGACCCCTACGTCCGCGGGGTCGTCCCGGAGGTCGTCGTCGACCAGCCCGCCGATGTCGTCGACATAGAACTCGCGCTCCCGAACGGGACGCGTCGCGCGACCGTCGAACTCGCCGGTGCCGGCGGCGACTACCACGTCACTGCGACCGTCGTCGACGAGAACGGCGACGGCGTCGTCGCCCTCGAGTGGAACACGTTCTATGCCGGCCGCGACGACGTCTCGCTCGCCGCTAGCGGCCCGGATACGGTCGAGAACGCCAGTCGCGAACGCGACCTCGATTCGTTCCTCCCCGAGGGCGAGTACGCGCTCACCGTCACCGTCGACGGGGAACGCGTCGACCGGGGCGCGATCGTCGTCGAACTCGAACCGCTCCACACTCCGCGGATCAACGTCTTCGAGGCCCCACAGACGGGGTCGCCGGAATCGAGCTTCGAGCAAGCGGTCTCCTCGGGCACCGTCGAAGCCGACGAATGGATGTTCGTCGTCGTCCACACCCAGGGGATCTTCGGTTCGGTCACCGACGTCGACGACCTCCGGTCGGTCGGCCCGGACCAGACCGTCCTCACCATCACGCCCGAGGACGGCGGAGAACCCGTTCGACTCACCGCCGCGGACTACGTGCACGTCGAGGAAGGCCGCATCGTCGTCGGGTTCGGGCCTGGGACCGACGCGCTCGAACCCGGCACCAGCTACGACGTCCTGTTCCGCGTCTCCGCCGCACATCCCTACCGGGCCGGCGAGGTAACGACCGGCGTGAACCTCGAAGTCGTCGAAGCCGGGAGCGAACCGGACGACGTCGTCGTCTCCGTGGAACGCATCGACGCACCGGAGCGCGTCGACGCCGGCGGCGTCGCGAACTTCACGATCTCGCTCCGCAACCGCGGACAGCGAACGGGATTCATCCCCGTCTCCGTCACGATCGGCGCGAAGACCGTCGAACGGAACGTGACCGTCCCCGGGAACGAGCTGACGACCGTCGACGTCGTGGTCGACACCGACGGCGTCCTCGAAGGCGACCGCCGGTACGTTGTAGACGTGAACGGCACGCGCACCACCGGCTCCATCGTCGTCGGGTCGAAGGACGATGCACCGACGCTCGTCGCCGGCGACCGCGAGGAGGGCGGGCTCCCCGGGTTCACCGTCCCGGCGACCGTCGCGGCGCTCGCCGTCGCCGGACTCGTCGCTCGCCGTCGCCGCACCGCTCGCAAGTGAGTCGAGTTTGCGTCGCCGCACCGCTCGCGAGTACGTCCGGTCGGCGGGCGTCGCCGGAGCCGCCGCTAGTCAGTCGACGAGTCCGCCGGTTCCGTTCTCGAGTGGGTAGGAGAGGAGGGTCTCGCGGCCGCCGCGCGCGGCGAGTGCGCGGGCACGGTCGACGAACGACTCCCAGGCGGTCGCACAGTCGTCGTGCATCTCGAAGGCGTGGCGTTCGCCGAGGTGCGGCGGCGGCCCGACCGTCACCGTACGGCCGCCGGCGAGCGGACGCCCGCACCACGGACAGGTCTCCGCTGCGTCGGTCGTTGACTGATTCGTCGCCATGACCATCTCTCGTGGTGCAACGGCGTTAGTTAGCGGGCACATACCCGGCCCGTGCGTCGACGAAAGGGTGCGTCGACGAAAGGGTGCGTCGACGAAAGGGTGCGTCGACGAAAGGGTGCGTCGACGAAAGCGTGCGTCGACGAAAGCGGTCGCGGCGTGCTCAGGCGAGCCAGTCCTCGGGCTTCGTGTCGTAGTCGACGTCGTCCGCGGCGAGGTGACTCACTTGCTCCCAGGGGACGTCGAACTCCTCGAACGACTCGCCGTCGAACCGGATGCGTTTGCCCTGCTCGGTCGGCTCCGGCTCGCGGTTCCGGCGGCGTGCGACCTCGCGGTCGTGGTCGCTCAACTCCTTCACGATCGTCAGGAGGTTCACCGGCCGCCCCCAGAGCTCGAACACGCGTTCGAGCACTTGCTTCGCTTGCGGGACGTCCAGCATCACGCCGTTGTACTGGTGGCCAAGGAGGAGCTCGTTCCGGTTGTCGAAGTTCCCGTCGTACACCGCGATCGTCGGCTTCCCGAAGTTCGTGAACTGCAAGAGCAGCTTCTTCTTCACGTCCTCCGCGTCGACGCTCGCCACGCGATTCTGGCCGGTCGCGTGACTGTACTCGTACGTGAAGTAGTCGTTCGCGTCCACGAACTCCTGCGTGAGGAACTCGTCGAGGAACGTCACGTCGTTGTGGCTCTGCCGGATCTCGCGCATCCGCTCCCAGCCCGCAGTGTAGTCGACGTCCGCGAGCGCATCCTCGACGCCCTCGTACCGTGCGTCGTCGAACAGGTACCGACCGATCTGCTCTAGTTCGCTGTCGGTGACGGACTCGAGGAACGTCCGGTTCCCGCGCTTGGCGAGCGAGTAGTGCCGGCGCGCCAACCCAGCGGTCGTCAGCACCTTCCAGGGATACGTCTCGACGTCTATCTCGCCGGCCTTCGCCGCCGCGAGCGCCTCGCGGTCGACGTACGCGTCGTCCACGCCGTCGAGTTCGTCCAGCGACGCCGAGTCGATGGCGGCGAGCGCGTCCGGCGGCGACAGCGTCGCCATCACCTCCTCGAAGTCGACGACCTCGTCGACGTTCTGCCACGTCACGCCCTCGACCCGCAGGAGGCGCTCGAAGACCTCCCGGCGGTTCGCGCGATTCTCGACGTACTCCCAGATCTCCAACCCGAGCTTGTACGGATTCAGTCCCGGCGACCCGAGGACGCGCGCCATGTGATCCGCGTAGTTCATGAACTCGTCGGCGGCCGCGAACGCCTCGCCAGTCATCATGACAGATTCCCAATAACTGGCCCAACCCTCGTTCATGACCTTCGTCATCTTCTGGGGCGCGAAGTAGTACGCTTCCGCGCGCAACAGGTCCAGGACGTCGGTCTGCCACTCCGTCATGTCCATCGCACGACCCGCGTCGTCGTCGAAGCGCTTCCCGTGCATCCGCAGGAACCCGAGGACGTCCTTCTGGGGTTCCTCGGGGAACGACGCTGGCTCCTCCTCCTCTGCTTCGAGGAACTCGTCGTCGAACACCTCCTTCTTGACCTCGTCGCTGAGGTTCAACTCCGCGAGCTTGTCCTCGACCTCGGCGTCCATCGTCACGACGTCCTCGCCCTCGGCCGTCTCCACGGGCGCGTACGGCTCGTGCTGGTCGATGTTGTCCTCGAGCGTGAGCGCGTTGTCGATCCAGCGTTCGACCGCCGCCCGCTCGATGTCGGGGTCGCCCATGTACTCCGCGATCGTCCGCGCGTGACGCTCCAGCATCGCCGCCGCGTCAGCGCCCTCGCCGAACAACTGGAACCACTCGTTGTTCGCGAAGAAGTCACTGTGGGCTTCGACGTGCGTGATGACCGCCTTCTGGTCCGCGAGCGTATTCGACTCCTGCAGGAACGCGTGTGCGGGATCGTCGTTGTTCACGATCTCGAACGCCTTCCCGCCCGCGTACTGGCCCTGCTTCTGCTGGCGGTCGTACTGCATCCCCCACCGCCAGTGGGGGTACCGGTGCTGGAACCCGCCGTACGCGATGAGTTCGTTCATCTCGTCGTAGTCGACGACCCAGTACTTCACGTCGTAGGGCTCCAGCCCGAGCTTCAGCGCGAGGTTCCGTGCCTCCCGGACGGGTTCGTCCAGGTCGTCCGCGATGCGTTGCTTCTTGAAGCGGTCCTGGTCACTCACGGGCATCACCTCCGATGCCCGTTCGTTCGACGCGCCCTGCGGGCGAATCGCTACTCATTCGTCCTCACCTCCCTCCGTCGAGAGGATGTCGTAGATCGCGTCCGTGACGTCCTCCGGGCCGGAGACGTACGCCACCGCGACGTTCTCGCTGTCGCCGAAGTGACTCTCCACCTCCTCGGCGTGCGTCGCGTTGATCGCCGTGCCAGTCGGTTGCGTCTCCACGTACGCGTGCAAGTTCGCCGGAATCGAATTCATCAGTGGGATCACGTTCTCCTCGGTGTCGTTGCTCGAGTTCTCGCTGTCGCCGGCCGCGAACACGTACCGGTTCCACTCGCTCCAGGGGTACTCCTCGAGCAACTCGGCGGCGAGTTCGTACGCGCTCGAGATCTTCGTTCCGCCACCGGAGCGGATGCCGAAGAAGTCCTCGCGTTCGACCGCCCAGGCCTCCGCGTCGTGGGCGATGTAGATGAACTCCGCGTTGTCGTACTTCCCCGTGAGGTACCAGTCCAGGGGCGTGAACACGCGCTCGACGAGTTCGCGTTTCTTCTCGCGCATCGACCCGGAGACGTCGCGGATGTTCACCACGACGACGTTCTTCTCCTTCTCCTCGATGACCTCCGGGTGCCGGTAGCGTTCGTCCTCGCGCCGGAACGGCACGTGCTTGATGCCCTCGCGCTTGATCTTCTGCTGGATGTGCTCGCGTTCGACGTTCGCCTCGACCTCATCGATACTCGACCACTCCGTCTTCTCCTCGGCGCTCAGGTCGTCGTACGCGTCGACGAGCCACGCCTTCGACACCGGGATGGACTCGCCGCGCGCCCACTCGAAGGCCTTCTGCGGGCCGACACCGTCGACCTTGAGCACTTCGTGCAGGAACTCCTCGTCGAAGTCCATCGCCATCTTCCGCTTCAGGCCTTCCTTGAACATCCGCTCGAAGTCAAGCGTCGAGTTCGGACCCGAGCGCGTGATGTCCGTGTAGGGGCCTTCCTTCTCCTCGACGACGCGCTTGCCCTTCGGGTCGAGGTCGAGCCCGAGTTCCTCGTCGAGTTCCTCCGCGAACTCCTCGGGATCCATCTCGTAGTACTCGTGCTCGCCAGCCTCCTCGCCGGGCTCGCCGTCCTCGTCGCCGTCGCCGGGCTGGGGTTCGGGTTCGCCGACGGGGTCGCCCTCCTCGGCGCCTTCGCCCTTCCCGACGCCACCCTGGTCGAGCTGGTCGTACTCGAACTCCGGCAGGTCGACGATCTTGATGGGGATGCGAACGTCGTCGCTCCCGCTCGCCCCGAGTTCCCCGTACTGGATGAACTCCGCGAGGTCCTCGCGGCGCTGTTCGCCGACGTCCCGGAACCGTTCGAGGTCGTCTTTCAGTCCCATCTGTAAGCCACCTGTCCCATGACGTGTCTACTGGTCAGTTCGGCCGACGCCGGCGAGTACCCGTAGTGCTCGACTAACGCCGCAACCGTCCGGTCCTTCAACCGCTCGGTCTCCGTCCCGCTCGGTGGGTCCTCCCACTGTCGCGGGTCGAAGTCCGCGTACGTCCGACGGACGTCGTCCCAGTCGTTCTCCTCCAGCACCGCCTTGATGACCGGGATCGCCGTCAACTCGACGTCCTCGACGCGGAAGTCGTCGCCGCGTTGCTCCCACGCGTACCGGTTCAGTGCAGTGATGACCTTCTCCCGGCGGAACTCCGCCACCACCTCGGCGGGGCTCCCACCGGGACCGTAGTCGGCCTCGTCGAACCGACCGAGGTGCTCGACCTCGAACACCTTCATCAGGATCGCGTCCGGTTCGACGCGCTCCCCGCGGTCGTTCGTGATCGGGTCGTCGGTCTCCCACGCGTACACGTGCTCGACGTACTCCTCGACCGTCGACTCGTCGACGCGGTGATGATGCATCATCGCGTCGAGGACGTCCGTCTCCTGCTCGCCGAACACGTAGTTCTTCACCGCCGCGACGCGTGACTCGAACTCCGAGCGTTCGCCCGCCGAGAACACGGGTGCCGCCGAGAGCCCTTCCACCATCTCGTTCAGGACGTCGCGAGGCATGACCACGCTCGCGACGTCGTACTCCGGATGATGACGGTCACGTTCGGCGTGCAGGAGGTCCGCGAGGACGTCCCGCGTGAACGTCACGGGGATGCCGTGCTTGCCGTCGTCGGCGTCGTCCCCGAGGTCGAAGTCCTCGGCCTCCTGGCGCGTGTCGCCGTCCTGGAGGTACCCGCGGTCGTACAGGATCGCTTTGTCGACGAGGTCCAGGCCGGCGGGGTGGTCGCTGTCGTCGAGTCGCGAGACGACCGCGTACAGTGCCGCCGCCTCGATGGTGTGGGGCGCGAACTCGCGGTCGACGACCTCGCCGGCGCCACGCTTCACGGAGATGACGACGGGCTCGCGGATGCGGTCCGCGAGGTCGTCGTACGTCGTCGCCGTCCACACTTCGGTCTCACCGGTCAACTCCCGACGGATGAGTTCGGTCTCGAGACTCAGGTTCGTCAGGTACCGGAACTCGTGTTTGTCCAGCCGACGCTTCAACGCCTTCAGGGGGTCCATCCCCTGCCTGTCCGAGTGCTGGTTCAGCGTCGCCTCCAGGTCCGGGTTCGAGATGACGACGAGTTGCGTGTCGACGTCCATCCCGATGCCCTTGTCCAGCTTCACCGACCCCTCGTCGGGGACGTTCAGGAGCTTCTGGAGCAAGTCCGCGTGCTGGGCGGCGTCCTCGACCACCGTCAGCAGGCCGTTCCCCTGACTGAGGACGCCGTCGTAACTGAACGCTTGCGGGTTCTTCCGCCCACGCGAATCGAGTTCCTGGAGCATCCCGCGCATCCACGACCCGACGAGGCGTTCCTTGGGCGACCCGTCGTCCTCGCTGTGCAGGACGCCGATGCCCTGCCCGACGTCGACGACGTAGTTCTTCACGCGCAAGTGCTTCTCGTCCGTGATCGCACTGAACAGGTCGGGGCGACCCTGCCGCCGGTACCGTTCCTCGAGGTGGTCGTACGCCTCCCGCGAGAACGGGTCGAGGTCCTCCTCGACGCGCACCGGCAGGTCCGGTTGCGCCTCGTTCACCGCGGTGAGCACGTCGTCGCGGATCTTCTCGGGGAACACCGACAGCGGATGCGTCTGTACCGGGCTCGAATACCAGTTGTCCTCGACGTCCGCACCGGTCTGGGTCTCGCCACCACCGTACGCGAGCCCGCGCTCCTCGCTACTCGCGCTCTCGACGTTCCACTCCAGCGTGTACCGCCGTCCGGCGTCCGTCTTCGAGTACTCCCGGAGCCCGTTCACGAGACAGCGCTTCAGCTCCGACTTCCCCGTCGCCGTCGGCCCGTCGAACCACAGGATCTTCTCGTGCTTCCCGTGGCCCGCGGCGATGGTGCGGAGGTCGTCGACGAACGCGTTCAGGATGCTCGTGTTCCCGAGCACCGCGTGCTCGCCGTCGTTGTGCGGGTCGTCGAAGAACCGATACCGGTCGGTCTCCTTGCCCTCCTCCACGACCGTCCGCGTCCCCATGGACTCGATCGCCTCCAGCAGGTACTTCGACGCGTGACTCGCCACCGTCGGCCGTTCCAGGACGCGGTCGACGTACGCCTCGATACCCATCGGCTCCTCGTACGTCGCCTCCAGTTCCCGGTCGACCGCGTCCACGAAGTCCTCGCCGCCCGCCATCTAATCCTCCATCTCGGATTTGGCGACCTCCGCGCCAGCGAACTCGAGCACTTCCTTCGCACCACCCCGCGAGTAGCCCTGGTCCTCGAGCGCGTCGACCCACGACGTCCGTTCGTCGTCGTCGCTCTCGTTCGCCGACACCAGCGCGGAGAAGTTGATGTTGTGCTTCTTGTCCTCCCAGAGCTTGCGCTCCAGGGCGCGACGCAGGCGCTCGTTGTCCGTCGGGTCGAACGTGTCACCGGTGCGTGCACGGCGACTCACCCAGTTACTGACCTCCTGCCGGAAGTCGTCCTTCCGGTCCTCGGGGATGTCGAGTTTCTCCTCGACGCTCCGCAGGAACGTCTCGTCGGGCTCTTGCATCTGTCCGGTGAGTTCGTCCTCGACGCGGTCGTCGTCGATGTACGCCATCACGTGGTCCATGTACTTCTCGCCCTGGCGCTGGATCTCGTCGACGTCGTACGCGAGTGCGTGCCGGACGTCCTCGATCGCGCGCTCCTTGTACTCCTCGCGGACGAGTTCGAGGTAGCGGTAGTACCGCTCGAAGTTCTCCTCGGGGATCGAGCCGTGGTGTTCGAGGTTCTCCTCGAAGAAGTTGAACACCGTCAACGGCGACAGGAACCCGCGACTCCGATGTTTGGAGTCCATGATGGCCTCCGCGATCTCGTCGCCGATGAACCGCGGACTCACGCCCTCCATGCCCTCGCCGATCTCCGCCTTCGCCTCGGCCTCCTCGCGGAGCTTCTTCACGTCGATGTCGTCGCCCTCGTCGATCTCGCCGTTGTACGCCTTCGCCTTCTGGAGGAGTGCGACGGTGTCGTTGTCCGGCTCCTCGATACGGGTGAGTACCCCGAACAGCCCCGCCATCTCCATCGCGTGGGGCTCGATGTTGATGTCGGGGACGTCCGCGTTCGACAGCATCTTCCGGTAGATCTGGGCCTCCTCCTCGTACCCGAGGACGTACGGGAAGTCGATGCGCTTGGTGCGGTCGTTGAACGCCTCCATCTTCTCGTCGCCCTTCTTGTCCTTGTACTCGGGCATGTTCGTCCGCCCGACGATCACCTGATCGATGTCGATCCGCGGGTTGTTCTTGGGCTTGATCGTCATCTCTTGGGTGGCGTGCAGGAAGTCGTACAGGAACTCCCGCTGGAGCTTCAGGAGCTCTTCGCCGCTGAAGATGCCGCGGTTCGCGTTACAGAACGCACCCGAGTAGTCGAACGCTCGCGGGTCGCTTTCGCCATAGATTGCGATCTTCGAGTAGTTGACGTCGCCCGTGAGTTCGGTCTCGTCCTGGTTCTTCTTGTCCTTCGGCTCGAACGTCTCCAGGCACTGGCGCTTGTTCTCGTTCGCGATCAGGCGAACGACCTCGACGTGATTCCGGAGGACGTCCTCGAGTTCGTCGTCGTAGTACGCGAGGAGTTCGTCCATGTAGAACTCGCTCTCGGGGTCGAGGCTTTGCTCGTTCCGGATGGTGTACGGCGCGTCCAGTACCTCGTTGAGGTTCTCGATGACGCCTTTGCGTTGCTCTTTGGGCAGGAGGACGAGCGGATCCTGATCCATCGGGGAACGGACGGTGTCGTCGCCTGGGTCCTGGTCCTGGATGACGTCGGTGAGGTTCGTCCACCGGAACGTGTACATGCGGCCGTCGTCCCGGAGGGTGTAGTCCTCGAAGTACCCACGCACCTGTTTGTCGAAGTGACTCTTCCCGGAACCCACCGGACCGAGGAGGAGCTTGATGCGGCGTTCGGGCCCGAGTCTACGGGCGCCGGATTTGACCTTGTTGACGAACTCGTGGATGCTCTCGTGGATGACTCGACCGTAGAACGTGTTCTCGCCGTCGTTCAACGGGTCTTCGCTCGCGAGCTTGTACTCGACGATGCCGGCGTCCTCGTCGTACTCGGTGCCGTAGTGGTCGAACATGTCGGCGATGCGCTGGTGCGCGTTCCGAGTGATCTTCGGGTCGTCGTAGCACTCGTCGAGGTACCACTGGAAGCTCTTGGTTTCCCGCAGGTCTGCGGGCATCGACTCCTTGTATGCCTGGCTCAGGTCGGTCAGTCTCGTGTTCTTGGTCATGCTATCAGTGACGGGTCGTTCCGCGTCCAGTGCCCCACACCGTAGGCGGTACGCGCCCGTTGTGCTCGGTACTCGACCGGTGTCCCTGGGGCCGCGCGAGCGCGTGCGTCGATTCGTCGGCTCGTCCTATCATGGGTGATGTGAACGTATACCACTCCCATCGACGTGGTATGCCATCGCGTTCGTCGTCATAGCACCAACGGGGTCGTCGGGGGTCGGCGAGCGGGGCGGACAGTCGGTCGGGATACCGAGGCGTGTTAACACCTGTGTACTCAGAGAATAAAAGCCTGACCCGAATAGTTATCAACCAGCTACTATCCTCCTTATAAATACCATCGATTCACCTCGATGGGAGGGGGTCCACGGGGGTGTCGACGCTCCCGGAATCCCTCGCGCGCGTCCCGCGACGACCGACGACGGACCCATCACTCGACCCAGCGTGACCACCGATTGACCCCACTCCCTGACCTTCACTCGCCCTCTATCACCACCACTCGCCCCCCGTGGCCCCGAGCGGTGTCGTCGCCGAACGTCGAGCGGCGTCCCGAACCGGGACGCCCTTACCCGTCACGCCCCTTCGATGGACCATGAGCGACCTTCCCGAGCCGCCGTCGGGCTGGACGGTCTGGAACGCCGAACCCGATGGCCGCATCATCCTCGCGTTCCGCCCGGACGTGTTCAACAGCGCCGACCACCCCCCGGAGTGCCTCCCGACGCTGTACGTCTCCCAGGGCCGACGCAACGACCGCCGCCCCGGCGTCGCCCCACCCGAAGCCGCGTCCGGCGACTGGTTCGTCCGCCTCTACTTCGAACCCGACGTCTCCCTTCCAGAGGACCGCCGGTTCGACGACCGCGACGCCGCAGTAGACGGCGCCTACGAACTCGCCCGCGAGTTCGCCACCGGCGACGTCGACCCCCGCGACGTCTACCAGGTCCCCCGCGAGGACTACTTCGACGCACTCGACGAACTCACCGGCGACGCACCCGGCCGCGACGACGCCTGACACCGAGACCGGTCGTCGCCGCCGTCGCGCGTCGCCGTCATCGTGCGTCACCGCCGTCGCGCGTCGTACCAGCGGGGACAGCGTAATACGCCTCGGCCCTGTACGGCCTCGCATGTCCACCGTCACGCTCCTCGGTTCGCGGCTCGTCGAGGAGGACGCCGAGTTCGTCTACCAGGGCGAAGCCCCGGGATGCAAGGGGTGTCCGTACCGAGACCAGTGCCTGAACCTCACCGAGGGCGTCAAGTACCGGGTGACGACCGTCCGGGAGGGCGCTCAGACTCTGGAGTGCGCAGTCCACGACGAGGGCGTGCGCGCCGTCGAGGTCGAGCCGGCGACGGTCACGGCGAACGTCCCGAGCGCGAACGCGTACGCGGGGTCGAAGACCGAACTCGCCGGGGACTGTCCCTACACGGAGTGTCCGAGTCACGAGTACTGCGTCCCCGACGGCGCCGAGTTCGACGAGGAGTACCGTATCGAGAAGACGCTGGGCGACCCGCCACACGACTTCTGCTACCTCGACCGCGAGCTGACGATGGTCGAGTTCGAAGCCCCCGACGAGTAGCCGACGGCGTCGCCCCCGCTCTATCCCGTAGGGGGCCGTTGGTCGGCGAGACCGAGTTACTTTTCTCCCGGCTCCACGCACGTACGACCGATGACCGACGGGCCCGACGAGGACGCGAGTTCGGCCGAGGAGGACGCCACCGGGACCGACCCAGACGCCCCAGGAGCCGGTGCCGACGGCGACACGGACGATACCGGCGTCCCCAGGCCGGTGCCGGCGCGCCAGCTCGTCGCGGAGGAGTTGGCGTCGGCCCGAGACCTCCTGTCGCGAGCGAGTGCGTTCGTCGCCGTCCCCGAACCGCGAGTGCTCGCCGAGGACGCCCGGTCGCTCCCGCCGCACGAGCGCTTCGAGTCCGCGGCGAGCCGGCACGCCGAACGCATCGGTATCGACTCGCTCGACGCGGCGTCCATCGCGGACGCGACCGCGGACCTCCCCGTCGAGGAGCCCGTCGAGCGTGCGACGACGTACCTCGTCCGCCGGAGCGCCCGCCTCCAGGGGCGGTTGCTCGGCCAGCTCGCTCGCGACCCCGCGCAGACGCGGAACTACCTCGTGCTCGCGGTCGCCGCCGGCCACCTGCAACGCGCCGCCGCGGACCTCCAGCACGCCCACGAGAGCGGTGATGGCGACCTCGCGCACCTCGCGAGCGTCGTCCTCGCCCTGCTCGCCACGTTGTTCGTGCTCGCCGAGGACGGCCTGGGCGCGCCAGCGAACCGCGACCCGGTCGCCGCCGGGACGAACGAACCCCTCGCCGAAGCCGTGCATCGCGACGTCGCACTCGCCGAACACCACCGGCGGCTCGCGGCGATCGAAATCGACGACGACGGCGACGGCGACGCCGATAGCGGCCGCGAGGCGGCGGACCCGGGGACCGACCCGCTCGAACGCGACGCCGACGACCTCGAGCACTTGCTCGTCGTGCAGGGCGCGACGCTCGCCGTGACGGAACTCGACGCATCACCGGAAGCGGTCGCGTCGCTCGCGGACGTCCCACTCGAACACCTCATCGGCGTGCTCGCGACAGAATAGGACGATCCGCCGCTACCCGACGACGCCGATGCGTTCCGCGGAGTACCCGAAGACCTCGTCGTAGCCGTTCGCGGACATCAGGACCGGGTAGAACTCGGTGTCCGCGACGTGGGTGTCGCCGTCGACGCTCGCGAACGTCGTCCCTGGCGCCACTCGCGAGAAGTTCTCGACGTGCACCTCGTGGTTCGACCCTGCCGCTTTCGGGACGCGCTCGAACAGTCGGAAGACGGGGACTTCGCGGGGCTGGGTGTCGCCGGGGAGGACGTCGAAGGCGGTGAGGAACGCTCGCGTGAGGCTGTACGCGTTCTCTGCGGCACCCTCCGATCCCTGGTAGCCGCACTCGACCTCGACGCACTTCGGTGCGGACGCGAAGATGCGGCCTTCGACGAAGTTCGCGCTGTCGACGAGCGCCGCCACGGGGAGGTGTGGGACGATCGCTCGCGCGAAGTCGTGGACGCCGTCGACGACCGCGAACGGCTCCGCGGTGCTCTGCGTGGAGTGCAGTGCGAGCACGCGACAGCCCTCGAGTTCCTCGCCGAGGCGGTACGCGAGTCGCGCCTCGTGCGTGTCCGCCTCGGGCGCACCGGGGAACGCCCGGTTCATGTCCTCCTCGACGTACCTGACCTCGCGTTCGAGCGCGAGCTCGTTCGCGACGATCAGCTTCGCCGACCCCTGCACGGCGGGGTTCTCGTCGAGGAGTCGCTCTATCGCGCGGACCCCACAGGGTTCGTCGCCGTGGATGGCAGCCACCACGGCGACGTCGGGTTCTCCATCGCCAAGGGTCTCGACGCGCATCGTTCGAATGACGACAGGTCGTCCACGCTCAAAACCGTTCGGACATCGACCGACGGCCACCGAATCGCCGACGGGGCGTCCGGTGATCGCGTCGCCGAAACCGGCAGGTCCTTTGGGCGGCGGTCCCAGGCCACTCGCGTGCACGGCGACACCGACGACGAACCCACGGACGCTGACGCCGACGCAGCGGCCGCCGCTGGCGAGGCCGAGGACGCTGGCGCGGACGCGGAGGCGGCCAGTGTCGGCGCCGATGGGGCGGAGGCCGACGAGGCGGACGCGGAGGCGGCCAGCGTCGGCGCCGATGGGGCGGAGGCCGACGAGGCGGACGCGGAGTCGGGCGTGGACACCGAGCACGTGATGAACCTCACGTTCGTCCTGACGCTCCTGTTCGGCGTGCCCGCGGTCGTCGTCCTCTCCTTGTTCGTCCCACTCGATGGATGGGGCGAGATAATCGGGTTCGTCGTTCGCGTGGGCGCAGCTATCTGGTTCCTGACTGCGGTGACGCTATACGTCCGCGAGCGTCTCCGTGCCTGAAGACGTCGAGTTCGACGCCTCAGCGTGGTCGGTCGCGTACTCGTGGGGGCGTCACTCGTCGGTGAGGTCGGAGACGTACTCGAACGCGGTGCCGGCGGCGGTCGCGGTCTCCTCGTCGCGTTCGCTGTCGCCGACGAACACGACGGCCTCGGGCGCAAGTCCCAGTCGGTCGATGGCCGCGAGCAACGGCTCCGGATGTGGTTTGTGTTCGTCGACGGTGTCGCGGCCGACGACGGCCTCGACGTCGTCGGCGAGGTCGTGGACGTCGAGCGCGACGTGCGCGGCCGTCTCGCAGTTCAGCGTGCAGACGCCGACGGGACGGCTCTCGGGCGGGAGTGCGTCCGCGAGCGGGAGTCGTCGCGAGGTCCGGGCGCCCTCGCGTTCGTGACTCGCCATCGTCTCCTCGACGTCGCTGGCGAGCCCGTTCGCTCGAGCCTCCCCGAACAGCGTCCACAGGTCGCGGTCGCCGGGATCGATGCCGCACTCGCGGTAGGTGTCGGCGACGTCCGCGCGGACGGCGTCCCAGGCGACGTTCAGGTGGACGAGCGTTCCGTCGAGGTCGTACACCACGCCGTCGAATCCTTCGAGCACGAGTCGTTCTAGCAGCGCGGTCCTGTTACTCGTGTCGGTGTCTCACGGCCTCGCACGATTCCAGCCTCGCGCCTCGCTCCGCCGCCCTTGCGGTCGCGGGTTTCGCGACCGGTCGGTTCGACGCTGGTACCCGATACACGAGGATGTCACGCGATGCCAACGTACCGTCTTCCGAAATCCGATGCTACTCGGATTTCAGTAAATGGTTTAATGCATGAGTGCGTGGACGACGACATGGCAAGCGACGACCTCCGCAACACGATCGAGCGGGTGGGGGACCGGTTCAACCTCGGTGAGTACGAGATCGACGCGTACCTCACCGTGCTGGAACACGGTCAACTCACCGCCAGCGAGATCGCCGACCGAACCGAGATCCCGCAACCTCGCGTGTACGACACCGTCCGGTCGCTCTCCGACCGAGGCCTCGTCGAACTCCGCGAATCCCGGCCGATGAAGATCATCGCGGTCGACCCGGACGACGCGTTCGCTGACGTCACGTCCTCGCTCGACGAGATGATCGACGAACTCGAAGCCAGGTACACCGCACCTGCTCGGGACACCGAAGCGGTCTCGCTCGTGAAGTCCCGGTCGACGATCCTCCGGTACCTCGAGGAGGTCATCGACGCCGCGGAGTACGAGCTCTCGCTCTCGCTGACGCCCGACCTCCTCGAGCGCTTCGAGGACCTCCTGAAGACCCGGAATCACGAGGGCGTCAGCATCGAACTCCTCGTCACGCCCGCCGCTGGCGCGCCGACCGCCGAGGAGTACGACTACTCGCAGGTCGCGAACACCGCCCGCGCTCGCCGCGGCATCACGACGCCCGTCATCGCGGTCGCGGACGGCGAGTACTCGATCTACGCGACGCAGGACGCACTGCGCGACGATCAGGACCGCTACGGCGTCATCTTCAACCGATCCGCGCTCGGCTTCCTCGTCTCCGGGTTCTTCGGGACCGTGCTGTGGACGACCGCGGAGGAACTGTACGCTGACGGCGAGGACCGCCCGTACCCGCGCCGGTACGCGAGCATCCGCCGGTGCGTGAAGGACCTCGTCGCCGAAGGCGGCGAGTTCTACGCCACCATCGACGGCCGCGACGTCGAGACTGGCACGAACCGCATCGTGAAGGGGAAGGTCGCGGACGTCGCGTTCGAGACGACGGAGGAGGTCGCGACGCTCACGCTCACCGACACCGACACCGGCGAGGACGTCACCGTCGGCGGCCAGGTCGCCGCGTTCGAGGACGTCGAAGCCCACGAGATCCGCATCGGGCGAGATAGTCCACCTGCTAATCTGGAGTGAAGTGACTCCGACAACATACGCCGCCCGCGAGGGCGGTGTTTCTGTGGTCGTGTCCTGTTTCTGTGGTCGTGTCCTGTTTCTGTGGCGGCGTCTTCGCCAGGGGTGTTGGCGTGGTCGGTCGGGGGCTGGTGGGTGCGGGGTCAGTACTCTCGGATGCCGTCGTCGGTGATGACGGCGTCGACGAGGTCGGTCGGGGTGGCGTCGTACGCGGGGTTCTCGACGGTGAAGCCTTCGGCGGGTTCGCGCATGACCTCGCTGGGAGAGCGGAACTCGTTCTCGAACACGAATCCGCCGTCGATGATCTTCGACGCTGACCCGACGACGACGACGGGGACGTCCATGCGGGCGGCGGTTGCGGCGATGGGGAACGTGCCGACGCGGTTGTAGAGGGTGTCGTCGACGATGCAGTCCATGCCGACGGCGACGAGGTCGCACTCCTCGAGGTAGTAGCCGGCGGCGCTGTCGGTGCAGAGGTGTGCGTCGATCCGGTCGATGGCGGCGAGCGTGCGGGCGGTCTTCCGGCCGAGGTAGCGGGGGCGGGCTTCGGTGACGTACGCGTCGAAGTACTTGCCGTCCTGGGTCGCCGCTTCGACGGCTTCGAGCACCGTCGACGAGTAGTCGTGCGTGAGTATCGTCTGGCCGTCCTCGAGGTACTCGGCGGCGTTCGCGGCCGCGTTCCGTTTCCCGGATTCGATAGTTTCGACGACGGATTCGATGGCGTCGGTGGTCGCGGTCTGCGCGGCGGTGACGTCCCCGGAGTCGGCATCGCTGACGGCGTCGACGACGTCCCGCATCGCGTTGTGGAGGCTCGCGTGACTCGGGCTCGCGCGCTGGAGCGCTTTCGCGTTCCGCTCCAGGGAGCGCTCGTACTCCTCGACCGTCGCGAACTCGCGCTCGGTCAGGTCCCCCAGCGCGCGGGCCGCCTTGACCGCGACGACCGACGACGAGTGCGTCTGCATCTCCGCGATCTCCTCGACGGTCTCGTCTATCATGGTTCGAGCAACACCCACGGTCGGCATAGGCCTTTCCACGTCGCGCTCGCGGTCACGGTGCGGTTCCGGTGCGCTGGGGAGAGCGTCCCGTCAGGCGGCGACCGTCTCGCGTTCGCTGGCGAGTCGTCTGACCGCGTTGCTCGCGACGGTCGCGATCGCGATCTCGAGGCCGCCGGCGACGAGGAACGCGGCGAGGTAGCCCTGCCAGGCGGTGACGAGGCCGCCGACGAGGAAGCCGCTGAGCATCCCGAGGCTCCCGAATACGTTGAAGCCGCCCATCGCGGCGCCGCGTTCGGTGGCGGGGACGACGTCGGTGACGAGCGCCATCGTCGCTGGGGAGACGAACGCGCCGCAGACGCCGACCGCGACCAACAGCGCCGCCGCGAGCGCGTACGTTGGTGCGAGACCGACGGCGACGATGGCGACGCCGTACAGCATCGATCCGGCGACGACCGGGAGGAAGCGCCCGGTTCGGTCGGTGAGCGACCCGATGGGGTACTGGAGGATGGCGAAGGGCAGGAAGAACAGCGCGAGGGTGACGCCGGCGATGGCGGGGTCGACGCCGAACGCGTCCCGGAAGTACGCGACGCCGGCGAGTGCGAAGAACCCGGCGGTGAGGCGGTCGACGTACCCGAACGCGTAGGGGACGAGGAGGGTGGGGCGTCGGCGGACGCTCGCGAGCACGGAGCCGACGGGGAGGCCGCCGCCAGCGTGGCGGTCGGTGACCGTCGCGGCGAGGGCGGCGGCGGCGACGAGGACCGCCGCACCGGTGTACAGGGGCGCGAGTGGGTCGATCGTCGCGAGGCCGCCGCCGACGACGGCGCCGAGGGCCGCGCCGAGTCCGATGGCGGTCCCGGCGGCTCCCATGTTGCGGCCGTGGCCGCCGGCGAGGTCCATCAGCATCGTGATTGCGAGCGAGAACGCGCCGATGGTGAACGCACCACCGACCGCTCGCACGGCGAGCACGTACCCGAACCCGAGTCCGAGGTCCGGCGCGAGCGCGACGGCGACGTAGCTCGTCGCGCCGCCGAGTGCGCCGACCACGACGAACGGCGTTCGTCGACCGACGGCGTCGCTCAGGGCACCCCAGAGCACCGCGAACGCGACGAACGCGCCGAACTCGGCGACGAGGAACCACGTCGACGCGAGCACGTCCGTGCGACCGGAGAGCGCCGCCACGGTCTCCGCGAGTCCAGGGTAGAGGAACACTTGCGAGACGAGGACGCCCCACACGACGAGACCGAGTCGAGTACGGTCGCTCGCCTGGCCCCGGTCGCTCGCCTGGCCCCGGTCGCTCGCCGGAGCCTCCTCGCTGGTCCAGGCGCCTTCGCTGGTCCGGGCGCCCTCGCTCATTGGACTGTCACGGACGCCGGGTTCGTCGCCCGACAAAACAACGGTGTCGGTTCGAGCGCGACACCCTCGGCGAGCACCTAAATCGCTCCAGTGCCTAGAAGTAGCGAGATGGTCTGGGTCACGTATCACTGTCCGTACTGTGGTGCCGTCACAGGCGTGGAGCGCGACGCGTACATGAACGACAAGTGCGTGACGCGGGAACCCCTCGACGGGTGGACGTACGCCTCGACCACCGAGGACGTCGAGGCCGCTGACGGCATCGAGTTCGTCTGCCTCGGGGACGGCGCCGGCCCGGATTCCGTGGACGGTCCAGCGTCGTCGACGGCGGGCGAAGACCCTGGTTCCGACAGCGGCGGCGCGAACGACCCGCGCGTCGACAAGGACGGCTGTGGGCGGACGTTCTACCTGAACTACGTCCGGTACGAGGGCGGCGAGGCGGTCGACCATCGGACGCCCGACGTCGACCGGCCGCGGTTCGACTTCGACGCCTGACGCGGTTCGACTTCGACGCCTGACGCGGTGAACGGTCGGTCGAACCCGACGAGCGAGTACTCCCCTGGGTGTTCATTCGAGGAACAGCGCCACGTCGTCGGCGAGCGGGCCGTCCTGTTCGGCCGGCACGGCATCGAACCACGCCAGCGCGGCGTCCGTGTCGGTCGCTTCGTCGGCCGGAAGCACCTCGCCGTCGACGCGTGCCGGGAAGACGACGTCGTACGTGTCCGCGCGGCGGGAGTCCTGGGCGTCGTCGACCACGAACGCGAGGTGACGGACGCGCTCGGGGGGAGCGAGCGTGACGGTCGCATCGAGCAACTCGCCGAGTTCGCGGCGTGCCGTCGTCGCCCAGTCTCCGCCCGATGGGACGGTCGCTGCCGGGAGCGTCCACCCGTGCGAGCCGTCGTCGTGACAGAGTACGCGCCCGTCGTCGTCGGTGATGCCGACGACGGCGTGGCTGTCGACGTGCTCGCGAGTCTCCTCGAACGCTTCAGCGTCGACGTCGTGGGTCCGTTCGCGCCAGTCGACGTCCTCGTCGTCCCAGAGCCGTCCAGGGTCGGAGAGCGAATCCATACCGTGGTTCAGAGTGCGTCCCTGAAGAACCCTCGTCGTGGCGAGCGCCCGACGACCCTCGCTCGGGCACCCGACGAACACAAGGGTCTGCCAGCCGTGAAGTGGGGTATGCGCGACGACGTACTCGACGAACAGCGGGAACTCGTGGCGGTCCTCGAAGAACACGGCTGGGACGTCACCGAAACGGACGTGTCGGTATACGAGTCGCCGTGGGAGGGCGAGGACGCGCCGGAGGCGACGCTCACCCTCACCGCGCGGAAACCGTTCGGCGACCACGGCGACGACGACGAGGACGAGGACGACGAGGACGACGACAACCCGTTCCGCGTGAAGTGAAGCGGGCGTTCGACCCGTTCCGCGTGAAGTGAAGCGGGCGTTCGACCCGTTCCGCGTGAAGTGAAGCGGGTGTTCGACCCGTTCCGCGTGAAGTGAAGCGGGCGTTCGCGTCGTGACTGACGGCGTTCGCGTCGTGGGCGTTCGTTCACGCGAACGCGTGCCGGGAGCCAGCGCTTTATGCCGGTGCCCTGCCTACACGTGGGTATGCCGATGAAGGGTTCGGGTACGGCGGAATCCTACGAGGTCGTCCGCGACGACGCGGACGGGTTCGGGTGGATCGCCTACCCAGACGAGGAGATGCAACGCGCGAGTCATGCGTTCACTACCGACGAGGGCGTCTACGTCGTCGACCCGGTTGAGTTCCCGGACCTCGACGAACACCTCCAGGCGCTCGGCGACGTCGCGGGCGTGGTGCTCACGCTCGACCGTCACGAGCGCGATAGCGCGGCAATCGCTCGCCGCCACGACGTCCCCGTCTTCTACCCGGAGTTCTTCGGGGAGCCGGACGTGGACGCCGAAACCAAGCCGCTGCGTGGCGTACTCGGGCAGTTCGACGTCATCCCGATCGTGAACACGCCGTTCTGGAACGAGGTGGCGCTCTGGGACGCCGACGCCGGCGTGCTCTGGGTGAGCGAAGCCGTCGGGACCGTCGAGTACTACACGACTGGCTCCGAGACGCTGGGCGTGCATCCGATGCTCAGGGCGTTCCCACCACGGAAGAAGCTCGGTGACCTCTCGCCGGGCGAACTCTACTGCGGGCACGGCGCTGGCGTGACCACGGGCGCGACGGCGGCACTCGAGGACGCGCTCGCGGGCTCCCGAAAGCGAATGGTGGGCCTGTACGCGAAGACGCTCAAGGGCCTCGTCACCTGACTCGCGCGACGCGACTGCTGTTTCTGCGGTGTCGTCAGTTCACGGGACGGCGAAGACGAGTGCGCCGCCGACGATCGCGAGCGATCCCAGGCCGATGCAGACAAGCCAGAAGGAGACCCGTTCGACGACCCGCATGAGGGCGTCGATGGTGGCGTAGCCGACGACGGCGGCGACGACGACGGCGACGACCGTCGGGAGCGGGGATGCCCCCGGTAGGCCGCCGTTCTGGGCGACTTCGAGTGCGCCGGCGGCGACGGCGGCGGGCACCGACAGCAGGAAGGAGAGCCGGAACGCGCTCTCGCCGTCGTGGCCGCGGAACAGGAGTGCGCTCGCGGTCGTCCCCGACCGGGAGACGCCGGGGAGGATGGCGAGGCCCTGCATCGCACCGACGAACACGGCGTCGACGGCATCAGGGTCGCGCGCCCCGGCATCTATCTCCGGGCTCGCGTACCGCTGGAGGAGGCCCGTGAACACGAGGAGGACGCCGACGAGTGCGATGAACATCCCGCCGGTGAGTTCGCCGACGACCGCGTCCAGGGCGGTGTAGGCGACGATGCCGACGACGCCCGACACCGCCATCGCCACGCCGAGATAGGAGAGCGTCGCGTGCTCACCGAACGCGGACGCGGGCCGCCACTCGTCGGCGTCCGCGAGCACGCCCCGGAACTCCTCGCGATAGTACGCCGTTGCCGACACCGCCGTTCCGAGGTGGAGGAAGAGCGCGTAACTGACGGCTTCCTCGTTCGACCGGTCGAGTGCACGGAGCGCGATGGCGACGTTCCCCTCGCTCGAGATCGGTAACCACTCGAACACGCCCTGGATGAGTCCTAGGAGGACCGCCACCACGAATTCCCCGGCCATACCCCTCCTCGCAGGGGTACCCTCAAAGCCGCCACGGTTCTGGGGTGCGCCCGGAGCCGCCACGGTTCTGGGATGCGCCCGGAGCCGCCACGGTTCTGGGATGCGCCCGGAGCCGCCACGGTTCTGGGGTGCGCCCGGAGCCGCCACGGTTCGGGGACGCGCGCTGCGTGGCGAGCGGTCGCCGCAGTCGACGCCGGCGACGGGGCCGTCGACTCCCGACGGCATTAACAGTCGTCGACCCGTATACGGGGACGTGATATACGCGACCCGTGGTCTGCTGACGGTGCTCTGCGAGTTCGCGCGCGACAGCGACCCGAACTCGACGACCGCCGCACTCGCCACCACGCCCGCCGGCGACCTCAGCGGCGACACCGCCGGTGCAGACCCCGAGACGCCCGTGTTCACCGACTTCTACATGCCGAAGACCGGGGAGAGCATCACTGCCGTCTTCGGGATGGACCTGTCCACGCCGTCGGCGCAGACGGAGGCCCGGTTCGTCTCGCACCCGAAGGGCAACCCCGACCTCACCGTCGAGGACGACCTGGCCGCGTACGTGTTCGTCGCCATCCCACCGTGGGAGCCCGAGAACGTCGCCGTCTACAGCCGTCGAAGCGAACGGAAGGAACTCGTGATCGTCGACGCTGAACCGCCGGAAGTCAGCTTCTAGCCGGTCACTCGACGGTGACGCTCTTCGCGAGGTTCCGTGGTTTGTCGATGGAGCGACCGAGTTCGTTGGCGACGTGGTACGCGAACAACTGGAGGCCGACGTTCGCGACGAGTGGCTCCAGAAGTCCGAGTTCGGGAACGGGAATCTCGACGTCGAGGTAGTTCGACGCTGGCTCGTACGACGAGAGGCCGATGACGGGCGCACCGCGCGATTCGACCTCCTTGACGTTGTTCAATGTCTCGTCGGGGCGGGCGCCGTCGGTGAGGACGGTGAGGACGGGCGTGTCCTCGGTGACGAGCGCGAGCGTGCCGTGCTTGAGTTCGCCGGCGGCGAACCCTTCGGCGTGCACGTACGCGATCTCCTTGAGTTTGAGTGCGCCTTCGCGAGCGACGGCGCTCCCGAGTTGGCGGCCGACGAAGAAGTACGCGTCCTCGTCGACGTACTCGCGGGCGACGTCGGCGACCCGGTCGGCCTCGTCGAGGAGTTGCTGGACGGCACCGGGGAGTCCGCGGAGGTTCTCGAGGAGGTCGCTCGCGCGCTCGGAGGAGAGCGACCCTCTCCGCCGTCCGACGTACACGGTCAACATCGAGAGCGTCGCCACCTGGGCGGCGAACGTCTTCGAGGCGGCGACGCCGATCTCGGGGCCGGCGCGGATGTAGAGTGCGTCTCTGGCTTCGCGCGCGGCGGTGCTCCCGACCGTGTTCGTCACCGCGAGCGTGCGAGCACCGGCTTTGGCGGCTTTCCGCATCGCGGAGAGCGTGTCCGCGGTCTCCCCGGACTGGGTGACCGCGACGACGAGCGTCTTCCAGGGGTTGCGGCCGCCACCGAAGTCGTACTCGCTCGCGACCTCGACGGTGACGCGGACGTCCGCCAGGTCCTCCAGCAGGGTGCCCGCGTACAATCCGGCGTGATAGGACGTCCCGCACGCGACGACCTGTATCTCCTCGACGCCTTCGAGGTAGTCCGCGGGCAGGTCGAGGTCGAGGTCGACGTCACCGGCGACCTCGTCGACACGCCCGGAGAGCGTCTGCCGGAGCGCACCGGGTTGTTCGTAGATCTCCTTGAGCATGTAGTGCTCGTACCCGCCTTTCTCGGCGGCTTCGGCCTCCCATTCGATGCGTTCGACGTCGCGCTCGACCTGGGCGCCGCCGTTCCGGATGTCGATGCCGTCCGCGGTGACGCGAGCGACGTCGCCGTCCTCGAGGTACGTGACGTCGCGCGTGTGTTCGACGAACGCCGTGACGTCGCTCGCGACGAAGTTCGCACCGTCGCCGTGCCCGAGGACGAGCGGACTGTCCTGGCGGGCGACGACGGCTTCTTCGCGGCCAGCGACCGTCACCGCGATCGCGTAACTCCCCTCGAGGCGGTCGACGACGTTCTCGACGGCCGAAACGAGGTCGACGTCCGTCCCGGCACCCGGTTGGAACTGGGTGCCGTCGTCGATGCGGCCGCCGTCGCTCGCAGTCTCCCGGCGTGCGGCGAGCTCTGCCTCAAGGAGGTGCGGGACGACCTCGGTGTCGGTCTCGCTCGTGAACTCGTGCTCGTCGAGCACGTCTCGGAGCGCGTCGTAGTTCTCGATGATGCCGTTGTGGACGACGGCGACGTCGCCCGTACAGTCGACGTGGGGATGTGCGTTCGCGTCGGTCGGCTCGCCGTGCGTCGACCAGCGCGTGTGCCCGACGCCCGTCCACGCAGGATCCGATTCGGGGAGGTCCAGGTCGTCGATGACGCCCTGCTCTTTGAACACGTCGACGTCGTCGTCGCCGACGAGCGCGATCCCAGCCGAGTCGTACCCGCGGTACTCGAGGTTCCGCAGACCGTCCACGAGCACGGGTAGGGCACGGCCGCCGCCGGTCGCGCCGGTCGCGCCGGCCGCACTCCCACCGTCAGCGTCCGAGTCGTCTCCGTCCGCCTCGTCTCTTTCACCGTTCGAGACGTAGCCGATGATGCCACACATGCGTTATCCCCTCCGTACCGTCGTACCGCTCGGGAGCGTTCCAGACACCGTACAGCCGGGTTCGACGTCGACGTCGTCGCCGAGGACCGTGCCCGCTCGGAGTGTCGTTCCGCCGCCGACGCTGGCGTTGTCGCCGACGACCGCACCGAGCGTGACGTCTGTGTAGAGGTCGCCGCCGACGACGACGTCGCTCTCCCCGCCGACGATCGTCGCGTTCGGGCCGACGAACGCGTTCTCAGCGACGACCGCGTCGCGGACGACCGCGCCGTCCGCGATGAACGCGTCCGCGAGCACGACCGCGTTCGACAACACCGCGTTCGCGCCGACGCTGACGTTCTCGCCGAGCGAACACCCCGGCCGAACCGTCGCGTTCGTATCGACGCGCGTCCCCTCGCCGACGTACGTCTGTTCGGCGACGCGAGCGCCCGGTTCGACGACGCCGTGGTGCGTGCCGCCGACGCGGTCGAGGACGCGGCCGGTGACGCGCGTGACGTCCCAGAGGTGCGAGACGTCCACCCACAGTCCCGAGTACCGGACCGGTCGCACGTGGTCGTCGACGACGAACGTCGACAGCGTGTCCGTGATCTGGCGTTCGCCCGTCTCGTCCACGTCGGTCGCGCGGATGGCGTCGAAGACGTCGGTCTCGAACCCGTACACGCCGGCGTTGATGAGGTCCGAGGCCGCCTCCCGTGGCTTCTCGACGATGTCCACGACGCGGTCGTCGTCGAGTTCGACGACGCCGTACTCGCCAGGGTCACTCGACCGCGTCACCGCCATCACGGGCCCGCCGTCGGCTTCGAGGCGGTCGCAGACGCCCGTGATGCAGGACGGTTCGAGCATGCGGTCGCCGTTCAGCACGACGAACGGCCCGTCGACGACGGCCTCGGCTTGCGCGACCGCGTGCGCCGTCCCCAGTTGCTTCTCCTGGACGACGTAGGAGAGGTCGACGCCCCAGTCGTCGCCGTCCTCGAAGTACGTCTGGATGCGGTCGCGCGCGTACCCGACGACGAACACGACCTCGTCGATGCCCGCGTCCACGATGGCGTCCAGGACGTACTCCAATAGCGGTTTACCCGCGACCGGGAGCATCGGCTTCGGACGACGGTTCGTCAACGGCTTCAACCGGCGGCCTTCGCCGGCCGCGAGCACGACCGCCTTCATTCTTCGACACCTCCGTCGGCCCCGTTCCCGCTATCGGTCACGTTCCCGCTATCGGCCCCGTTCCCGCTATCGGCCACGTTCCCGCTATCGGCCACGCTCCCACCATCGGCCACGTTCCCGCTATCGGCCCCGTTCCCGCTATCGGCCACGCTCCCACCATCGGCCACGTTCTGGCCCCTGTCGCGGACGACGCTCTCGCCGGGTATCGTCGTCGCGTTCACGCCGAGTTTCACGCCCGCGTTCAGGCTCGTGTTGATACCCGTCTTCACGTCGTCCGCGACGACGACGCCGAGCTTCCGACGACCCGTGTCCACGCGCTCGCCCTTCACGTTCATCCGGACGTTCGCGTCGTCGTGCCGGAGGTTCGCGACCTTCGTGCCGGCACCGAAGTTCACGTCCCGTCCGAGCACCGAATCGCCGACGTAGGAGTGATGAGGGACCGCCGCCCCCGCCATCAGGATCGAGTTCTTCACCTCGACGGCGTTCCCGACCCGCGAATCCGGCCCGAGCACGGTCGCCCCGCGAACGTACGCGTTCGGCCCGACGTCCGCACCCGACTGCACCACGACCGGGCCCTCGAGGTAGCTCCCCGAACGAACGCGCGCACCGTCCTCGACGACGACAGGCCCGTCCAGGGTCACGCCGTCCTCGACGTCGCCGCGAACGTCCCGCTCGAGTTCACCAAGTAGGCACTCCTGGGCGTCCAGGAGCTCCCACGGCCGACCGACGTCCAGCCAGTGCCCGTCGTGCTCGACCACCTGGAAGTCGTGCCCCGCGGCCAGCATGCGCTCGATCGTCTCCGTGATCTCGAACTCGCCGCGCTCGGAGCGCTCGGTCGCCTCGACGAACTCGAACACGCCCGGGTCGAACGCGTACAGGCCGAGGTTCGCGAGCGTCGACGGCGGCTTCTCGGGCTTCTCCACGACGTCCGTCACGTATCCATCGGCCACGTCCACGACGCCGTACTGCCGTGGGTCGTCGACGTGCATCGTCGCGATCGCGTTCTCGCCCTCGCTCGCCGCCGCCGCGAGCGACGCGACCAGCGACGACTCCACGACCACGTCGCCGTTCAACGCGACGAACGGCTCGTCGACGACGGTCGCCGCCCGCCCGATCGCGTTCGCCGTCCCGAGCTGTTCGGTCTGCTCCACGTACTCGACGGGCTTCCCGTCGTGCTCGACGCCGACGTGCTCGCGGATGACATCGGCCTCGTACCCGACGACGAGCACGTACCCCTCGACGTACGGCCCGCACGCGTCGAGCACGCGCTCTAGCATCGGCGTCCCCGCCACCGGAAGCATCGGCTTCGGGCGACTCTCCGTCAACGGCCGCATCCGCGTGCCTTCCCCGGCGGCGACCACGACCGCCTTCATGCAGGGACCAGCACCTCCACGCCCACGTCCCGGTCTACGTCCACGCTCGCCTGCGACTTCGAGGAGGGAACCTCGTTCATATCCTCACAACCGCCTCTCGGCACTAAAAGGACGCCCTTGGATTCGTGCGAGTGAACGTCCGTACGGAAACCGATCCGAGTGTGGTCCATTCCTCGTCGATTACAGTTCAATCTGCGGTCTCGACCGAAGTCTCGTTCGTCGAATCCACCTCGCCGGAGAGCAGTGCTTCCGCACGCTCCCGGTCCTCCGGATACCCGACGTCGACGCGCCACCCGTCCAGTCGGAGTGCGTCGATCGTCCGCCCGGACTGGATGAGGAGGTCGATCGCCTCGCTGATCTCGTACTCGCCGCGATCGGACGGCTGGACGAGCCGGCACGCGTCGAAGATCGCCGGCGTGAACGTGTAGAACCCCGTCATCACGAGATTACTCGGCGGATCATCGGGTTTCTCCACGACCTCCGTGATCTCGCCGTACTTGTTCGTATCACAGACCCCGTACCGCGACGCCTCCTCCCACGGCACCTCCTCCATCAGGAACGCCGCGTCCGCTCGCGACTCCTGATGCCGCCGCACCACGTCATCGAGGTTCGCGTCGAACACGTTGTCCCCCAGCATCAGCATGAAGTCGTCCTCGACGTCCTCCTCCGCACAGAGTAACGCGTCCGCCAGCCCGAGCTGGCGCTCCTGTTCCGCGTACGTGATCGGGACGCCCTCGTACTCATCGCCGTAATACTCGATTATGTCGTCCTTCCGGTAGCCGACGACGACCACGAACCCCTCCGCGTCCAGGTCGACGAGTTCGTCGAAGCAATGCGAGAGGATCGGCCGCCCGTCCACCTCGACGAGCGCCTTCGGTTTGTCGTCGGTGAGCGGACGGAGCCGCGTTCCCTTCCCAGCTGCGAGCACAACAGCCTTCATACACGCATCGAGGGGCCCACCGACGGATAATTACAAACCGAATACTCCAGCGCACCGGATCGTTAGTCGCCGAATACTGGATTCCCTCGCGACGTAGGAACATCATAGGGCGACGTCGGCTCACTGGAGGAGCGACATAATTAACCCGAGCGCACGGATTCCACTCGGTATGCACGTGAGCGTCGTCGGCAGCGGGTACGTCGGGACGACCGTCGCCGCCTGCCTCGCCGACCTCGGACACGACGTCGTCGCCGTCGACATCGACCAGGACGTCGTCGACGCGATCAACGACGGCCACGCACCGCTCCACGAACCAGGCGTCGACGAACGCATCCAGCGCACCATCGGCGACCGCCTCCGCGCCACCACAAGCTACGACACCCTCCCCGAGACCGACCTGACGATCCTCGCCATCGGGACGCCCTCGAACCCCGACGGGAGCATCGACACCAGCATCCTCGAAACAGCCGCCGAGATGACTGGCGACGCACTCGCCGACGTCGACGCCCACACCGTCGTCGTCAAGAGCACCGTCACTCCCGGAGCCGTCACCGACCGCCTCCAACCACGCCTCCAGGCGCGCGCCGGCGACGCCGTCTCCGTCGCCGCCAACCCCGAATTCCAGCGCGAAGGCTCCGCCGTCGCCGACTTCCTCGACCCTCACAAGCTCGTGTTCGGCACCGCCCCCGGCGACGACCGCGCACTCGACGCCCTCCACGAGCTCTACGCCCCACTCCTCGAGGACGCCGGCGACGTCCCCATCGTCGAAACCGACGTCCCCACCGCCATGATGACGAAGTACGCCAACAACGCCTTCCTGGCATCGAAGGTCAGCCTCATCAACGACCTCGGGAACGTCTGCAAGGAGTTCGGCATCGACACCTACGAGGTCGCCGACGCCATCGGGCTCGACGACCGCATCGGCGCGAAGTTCCTCCGCTCGGGACTGGGCTGGGGCGGCTCGTGCTTCCCCAAGGACGTCGCCGCACTCGTCGCCGCCGCGAAGGATCAGGGGTACGACCCCGCAGTACTCGAAGCCGCCGTCGACGTCAACGAGCGACAGCCCGAACGCATGCTCGGCCTGCTGGAGACGCACGTCGACCCCGAGGGTGCGCGCGTCGCCGTCCTCGGCCTCGCGTTCAAACCAGGTACCGACGACGTCCGGAACTCTCGCGCCATCCCCGTCATCGACGGACTCCAGGCACGCGGCGCCGACGTCGTCGCCTACGACCCAATCGCCACCCAGAACATGCGCGAGCACTTCCCCGACCTCGAGTACGCCGACAGCGCAGGCGGCGCACTTGAGGACGCCGACGCCGCACTCGTCACGACCGACTGGGACGAATTCCACGCACTCGACGACGAATTCGACGCGATGCGACAGCGCGTCGTCATCGATGGCCGCCGGAGCATCGAGCCAACCGCGGACATCACCTACGAAGGGCTCACCTGGTAGCGAAACCCGATCGACGCCAGCAGACGCGGACAGTCACGCAGTCCCCAAGAACGCAGTCTCAAAGAGAATCGTCACGAACACCGCGAGCAGATCCGTCACGGCGACCCGAACCGTCGGCCAAGTCCCGATCACGGCCCGTCGTCGGTCGATTCATCGCCGTCGTCGCCTGCTCCGGGTCGGTCAGCGTCGCTCTCGTCGGGTCGGTCAGCGTCGTTCGCCGGCGGTTCCGGGGGCGCCAGTACCGCCGCGAGCGCTCGACCGGTCCTCGTCTCGGCGAACCGTTCGAGCGACGCGACGCCGACGTCGGCCACTCGCTTCAGCGCGGACGCCTCCCAGTACGGGGCCAACCACTCGACACCGGCATCGAGCAGTCGAATGACCGGACCGACCGTATACGTCTCCCGGAGGTCGATGACGACGACGTCCGGTTCGGGCTCCGCCGTCAACCACCGATACAGGAACGACTCCCTCGTGACCGCCGCCACTCTCGCCATCGCTCGGGCGCCCATCGAGGCGCCGCACGATGCGGTCCCCCAGATCTTCGAGTGCTCCACGGCGTGCTGGACGAACCGATAGCCATCCGTCTCGTCGTCCGCACATCGTTGACTCATAGTGGTTACAGGGAGACGACTGTCGCGCGAATCGTGGTCTCGAACGGGTCGTGCGTTCGGTCGTGGTTGACGAGTCACTGTCTAGCGTTTCGTTCAGCGAGAATGTCGGCTCAGTGGACGCCAGCGCAGGACCGTATCCCCTATCGTCAGTTATGAAGCCGCAACTACGAGTTCAGTCGAGGTAGCCGAGGTCCTGGAGTTGTTCGGTGATCTCTTCGAATTCGGCTTCGGTGAGGTCGCCTGTTTTCTCGTGTTGGATGACGATGCTTCGGAGGAGGAAGCGGACGAGGTCGCTGGTGGAGGAGAAGCTGGTGCCTTCGATGGTTTCGTCGACGCGTTCGGCGAGGTCTTTGGGGATGGAGACGGTGGTGTAGTCGGTCATGGTGTGGTGGTCGTGGTGGAGGGTGAAGGGGTTTGCGTCGTGGAGTGGTGTTGGGTTCGTTGAGAGTCGGTCGTTCTGGATGGGTGGCGGGGGTTTCTTTGGGGTTCGTGGGGTAGGTGTTGGTATGGGTGTGCGGCCGCCTGCTGACGACGAGGAGGATGAGCCGGTGACCGTTGCGTTCGGTATCGCGGCGGTCGACGATCGTCTGGAGGGGCTGGAGGTGTCGTTTCCGGCGTCGGCGTCGGAGGTTCGTGACGCTGTTGGGGACGTGGAGGTACCGTACGATACGCGTGGGCATACGGTATCGCTGGCGGAGGTGGTTGCGGCGTGCGATCGCTCGGAGTTCGAGGACGAGCAGGAGTTCCTGAATGCGTTGCATCCGGTGTTCGAGCGGAAGCGTCAGGAGGGCGCTGGCGTCTGGGAGCGGGTGCGTCGGCTGTTCGGGTTCTGAGTTGGGTTGCGTACGCCAATCGGGCTTCTCGTCAGTCGTCGTCGGATGCGTCCGAGGGTTCGGCGTGTGGGGCGTCGGTGGTCTGGTCACCAGCGTCCGCACTGTCGTCGCTCTCATCCGCGTCGTCGGTTCGGTCGCTCGCTGCGTCGTCGGTTCGGTCGCTCGTATCGGTGGCGTGTTGGTCGGTGCTGGCGATGCGTTCGAGCTGGTGGCGTTGTTCCTCGTGGAGGGTGACGAGGAGGTCGGCGAGGACGCCGAAGATGAGGAACTGGACGCCGAGGACGAGGAGGATGCCGGAGGTGGGGGTGAGGACGAGGTGGACGGCGCTTCTGGTGAACCAGTCGACGGCGATGTAGATGCCGAGGATGGTGCCGGTGAGTGCGAGGATGCCGCCGATGCTCCCGAAGTAGAAGAGGGGGTTGTGGGTCTTCGCGCGGAGGTAGAGGGTGAGGAGGATGCCGCCGCCGTCGCGGAACGGGCGGAGGTTCGATTCGCTGGAGTCGGGGCGGGCGAGGTACGTGATGTCGACGACTGTGACGGTCTGGTCGTTCCGGAGGCTCTCGACTGCCATCTCGGTCTCGATGCCGAAGCCGTCGGCGTTCAGGTTCATCTTGAGGAACGACTCGCGCGTGAACGCGCGGTAGCCGGAGAGGATGTCGCCGAGGTGTTGGCGGTGGATGACGCCGAAGCCTCTGTTTATCATCCAGTTCCCGAACTGGTTGAGTTTCGGCATGGCGCCGGGTTCCATGTCCGCGAAGCGGTCGCCGACGACGTGGTCGACGCGCCCGTCGTAGACCGGGTGGAGGACGTCGTGTGCGTCTTCGGGTCGGTACGTGCCGTCGCCGTCGAGCATGACGACGTACGGTTTGTCGGTGTACGCGACGCCTTCGCGGACGGCCTGGCCTTTCCCGGAGCCGTGGCCGCCTTTGGATTGCGTGATGACTTCGGCGCCGGCGTCGGCGGCGAGGTTGCGCGTGCCGTCCGTGGAGTGCCCGTCGACGACGAGTACGTGCTCGAAGCCCTCCGTCTGGAGGCCGGTGACGACCTCCTCGATGGTGGCGGCTTCGTTGTACGTCGGCACCAGCGCGCAGACGTCGGCGTAGTCTCCCATCGACTGGTCTTCCGTCCCGCCGGTCAAAAATCCTCGCGTTACTCGTCGTCGGTGCTCGTTCGGGCGTGGATGCCGTCATCGTTTTGGCGTCGCCCGGGAAAGCGGGGGTATGGAATGGTTGCTCGTCGTCGCCGCGGTTGCGCTCGCGGTGACGTTCGCGCCGTATCTGGCGTTCGGCGGTCTCTACGCTCTCTTGCGGCCGTCGGGGTCGCCTGCGGCGAAGGAGCCGGCGGAGCCGTCGGTGAGTATCGTCTTGCCGACGTACAACGAGTCGGGGATCGTCGAGCAGAAGCTCGAGGACGTGCTGGCGCTTTCCTACCCGATGGAGAAGGTGGAGTTGGTGGTCGTCGATTCGTCGGAGGACGAGACGCCGGCGCTGGTTCGCGAGTTCTTCGCGGAGCGCGAGCATCCCGACCTGAATCTCATCGAGGAGACGGAGCGACGCGGGTTGGCGCCGGCGTTGAACGACGCGTATGCGGCCGCAGAGAACGAGATGGTGGTGAAGACGGACTGCGATTCGCTCCTCCCCGAGAACGTCGTCTGGGAGGCGGCGGCGAACCTCGCGGATCCCGACGTTGCGGCGGTCACGGGGACGAACGTGGAGGTGCTGGGTGGGAGCGACGTGGAGTCGGGGTATCGTGGCGTGCAGAGTCACATCCAGACGCTGGAGAGTCACCTGGATTCGACGTTCATCTTCCACGGGCCGTTCTCGGCGTTCGAGAACGACGCGATCGCGCCGATCGACCCGAACTCGCTCGCGGACGACACGGAACTCGCGCTCCGCATCCGCCGGCAGGGCGACGACCACCGCGTCGTGTTCGATCCGGCGGTCCAGTACAAGGAGGCGAGTCATTCGGCGTTCGCGAAGCGCCGCAAACAGAAGGACCGTCGCGGGATGGGACTCATCCGGTTGCTCGTCCAGCACCGGGACGCGCTCGGCTCGCACGGCGCGTACGGGAAGGTGGTGCTCCCGTTCAACTGGTGGTTCATGATCGCGTCGCCGTGGCTGGTCATGCTCGACATCGGATTGCTCGCGGGCGCGGCCGGCGTCGCACTCGGCGCGCTCGCAGGCGTCGGCGTGCTCGCCGCAGTTGCGGCGTTCGTCGTGCTCGGCTCCCGAGAGCTACTCGGGCCGCTGTCGCCGCTGTACTCGCTGTTCGACACCCAGGTGTCGCTGTTCCGTGCGAGCATCGAACTCCTCCGCGGCAAGGGCGACGGGACGTGGGAGGTCGACGAGGAACTCCGCGAGGCGTTCGACAGCTAACTCGCCGAACTTTCTTGCCGTCGTCGCGCGAACCGTGGGGTATGCTCTCGGGGTTGTCGTGGTTGGCGCTGGAGGTCAAGGACGTGGCGGTGGCGAGGGCGTTCTACGAGGACGTGCTCGAACTGGGTGCGCTCGACGACGATGCCCTCCCGGGGTCGCTCGCCCGGAGTGGCGAGCACGTCGCGTTCGCGGCGGGCGACACCGCCGTCGTCTTGCGCCGACCCGACGCGCTCCCGCGCGGTGGACTGCATACGCACTACGCGATGTCGATCCCCGCGGGCGAGTACGACGACTGGTGGACGACCCTGGAATCGAACGGGCTCGAACTGGACGAGTACCTGTTCGGGGACGCGAAGTCCCTGTACTGTTACGACCCCGAGGGTAACTGCGTCGAACTCGGGCAGAGCGACGTCGACGGCCCCGGCGTCGACGGCGTGTTCGAGGTCGTGCTCGAGGTCGAGTCGCTCGACGACGCGGAATCGTTCTACGCGGACCTCGGGTTCGAGACCGTCGACCGAGGCGACGGCCGGACGCGCGTTCGCATGCACGGCCCGATGGCGCTGGAGCTCTGGGAGCCACAGCTCGGGCTCGCGGACGCCCGCGGCGGCGTGCACGTCGACCTTGGATTCGAGACGAACGACCCTGCGGCGGCGGTCGACGCGGTCGCGGACCGCGTCGTCGAACGCGAACCGCTCGCGGACGGCGCCGGCGACGGCGACGCTGGCGCCGTTCGCGTCCGCGACCCGGACGGGCACTTCCTCACGTTCCACGCACCCTGACCACGCGGTGGCCCGACCTGTCGAGCGCAGTGTGACAGCGAGCGACTGCGACGGGTCGGCGGGCGTTCACTTGCCGGGCGTCGGTGCACGCCACGCGAGCGCGATACCGGCGAGTGCGACGCCGAAGGCGGCGAGGAACGCCGCCCGGTACCCCGAGCGAGCGATGATCTCGGCCGCGACGATCGGTGCCAGGAACGCGCCGAACAATCCGACGCTCGTCATCACGGAGATGGCGGTCGAGGTCACTTCGTCGGGGACGAGTTCCGTGACGTACGTGTAGAGGAGTCCGAGTGCGAGCTGGATGGCGAACCCGGATACGACGGTGAGAGCGACGACCGCCTCGACTGCGGTGAACGCGACGAAACCCGCGAGTGCGGGGGCCGTGAAGAGGAAGGAGAGGACGACGACGGGCCGTCGGCGCCCGTCGAACGCGCGGTCGGAGAGGACGCCACCGGACGTCCGGGAGACGACGCCCATCGCAGGGAAGAGTGCGGTGAGTGCGCCGGCGAGTGCGAGCGAGACGCCGTCGAGTTCGCTCGTGAGGTAGCTCGGGAGCCAGGAGTTCACGAACAGGTACAGGGCGAACCCGAGGAAGGAGAGCGCCGAGAGCGTCCAGACGTCGCGGTTCCTGAACACCTGGTCGAACTGCGCGCGGTCGGGCGTCGACGATTCGATGGCGCCCCGGAACGACTCGCCGGCGGTCGCGACGAGGAACGCCGCGACGCCGAGAACGGCGACGGTCGCGAACACCGGAAAGATGGCCGGCCACCCGAACGCGTCGGCGACGAGCGGCCCGCCGAAATGCCCGAGCGCGAAGCCGACGGGCGCGCTCGCGGTGAACGTACTCACGGCGGTCGCGCGAACGCTCGGGCCGACGGCCTGCCCGACGACGTCGGCCCCCGCGTTCCAGAACACGACGTACGCAACGCCACCGAGGACGCGCGACGCGAACAACCACCAGTACGCGCCTTCGCTGGCAGCGACCCACCCCCAGACGCCTGCGATGAGGAGGGCGACGGCGGCCACCGTGACGGCGTTGCGGACGTCGAACCGATCGAGCGCGATACCGACCGGGACGGAGAGGACGACCGCGGTCAAGTACATGACGCTCACGAGCCATCCGGTTGCGGTCTGGCCGATACCGAGGCCGTCGCGGACGAGCGGGACGACGCTCGCCGGCGCGATCTCGTACGCGCCGGCGGCGGCCGACAGGACGAACAACCCGGCGACTAGCGCGACCGTTCGACCGTCGACATCGTGCGGGCGGAAGGTACGAGTCACGAAGTGCTCGCCACTACGCGGGCTGTGACATAAGCGCCCGGAGAACCGGCAACGGCTCGCGGAATCGCTTCGAGGACGAGACCCTAGAGCTGGCTGGTGTCGATATCGATGCCTGGTGGGGCGACGATGAGGAAGCCCCGGAAGTGGACGAGTTCGCCGTCGTCTTCGCGGACGTCGCGTGCGAACCCGGCGGCGAGTTCGTTCACGTCGCCCTGGACGTCGAGGACGAGGACGTTCCCGGACATGACGGCGTCGTACCAGTGGTCCGGCGATGTGGTGCCGTCGAGGACGCCGAGGCGGATGCTCCCCGTCATCTCTCCGTCGCCGTCCGCCTCCTCGTCCTCGAGGTGGTCTTCGACGGCCCGCAGGTCGAGGTCGAAGTCGCTCATACACCACCCCTCGGGAGGGGTCGACTAAACAGTTCCGTCGCGCGAGTCGTCGTGACCGGGGTCGTGGGGCTCTCCGGACACCTTTATCGCCGTGCTCGCGCATTGGTGGGGTATGTCTCTGCACGTGGACGCGCCGGCGCCGCCGGAGCTCGAGGCGCACGACCCGAACGAGTACGAGGACGCCGAGGTCGTCGGCGACACGGATTACAGGCGCGACGAGATCGAGGGGTTCCTCGCGGACGGGGCGTGGGAGCGTGCGTTCGAGTCGTGGGCGGCGGACACGAACCTGGACGAGTCGGAGTTCGAGATCGTGCTCGATTTGGGGTTGCTCGAGGAGTTCGACTTCTTCTGGGATTCGTACGCGGAACGTGTGGGGTATCACGCGCCGGGGATTCCGGAGGACTGGAAGGAGCAGAATTACCACGACGCCATCGATTCGTGGGGGGTGGCGTCGAGCATCAACGCGTCGTTGACCGAACTCGGGCAGGTGGTGTGTGACGTGTTGAAGGACGAGTACATCGAGTGGGAGTCGGAGTACGAGGCACCCGACGACCTCCCGGACTTCTGACGGCCTGCTGGCGTTGCTGTCTTTGTTCGAGGAGAGAATCCCGCCGTTCACGGCGTTGACGAGAGCGAAGCTCTCGTTCGCACATCAGAACGCGCGGCGTTCTGGGGACGGGCGTGAATCCGACAACTCCTCCACGACCGACACTCGACGCTATTAGGGCTATTCAAGTGACATCCGTACGTAGCATAACGGACACCGAGGCGATTCGTCGCCGTCCTAAATGCACAGTATCGGGACTCCGAGACCCACTACGTTCGAGACACCCTCTCGAACCGCTATGGTGTCTCGGTACGAGATAACTCCGAGTCCCATGCCGGGATCGGAGTAACGGCGGTGTGGCCCCGTCCTCAGAGATCTTTGATCTCTGATGGGCTACACGAGAACTTCGTTCTCGTGAACGCCATCGGCTCGTCATCCCGACGAGTTGTCGACCAGCAAATATCCCAACCCAGCGTTGCGGTGCGGACGTGGGAAGCCTCGCCGTCGCCGGGCGTAGCCCGGCTGCAAGCGAGACCGTCGGTCTCGCCCCGTTTACGGCGAGGAGGAGGTCACTCGCGGCCGGTGGAGACGCGTCGGACGTTGCCGTCGCAGAGCGGGTCGCTGCAGTCGTCGTCTGGTCCGTCCAGTCGTTCGCCGCAGCGGGTGCATTCGTACTCTTGTACGGTCTGTTCGTTGGAATTCCCGGAATCGACCATCTGTCTGTGGTAGTTAATAACACGCACGGTATTAAGTCTGGTTCTGGCGGGCGATCGACCAACGTCTCGCCCGTCGGTCGAACTCGCAGGTAGAAGTCTGACGTAGCCGTCCGGCCGCGATGGGCGCGGATTGGACGGGTGACGCGACCGCGGGTGTCGCGCGGTCGCGTCGGTGGCCGGGTGACTACCCGGCCGTCGGGACGGTAGCAGGGTCGTGGTTGACCCGATCGCTGGGAGTCGGGACGGGCGTTACTCGCGTGCCACCCCGATGTTTCGTGGTTCGCCGTCGCAGAACGGGCTGTTGCAGGTGTCGGTCGGTCCGTCGAGGCGTGCGCCACATCCGACGCACTCGTACTCGCTTCGAGTCGGTGTATACGCGTCAGTTCGCACCATCGTGGTATCCAGTGACACGCTCACACGATTAAGGCTTCCCCTGTAAGAACCCCATACTATCACAACGTCCCCCCATTGTTTAATGACGTACTAGGATGCACCCCGAAGGCTGTTAGACGAATGGTCAACGAGACTGAGTTCGACTCCAGTTCCGTCAAGTTCGCCCCTCGACCGGAGGTCACGCGATCGCAGACACATGCGATCGCAGACTAACACGGCCGCTGTCTCACGCGGTCGCGGACTTACACGGCCGCTGTCTCACGCGGTCGCGGACTTACACGGCCGCTGTCTCACGCGGTCGCGGACTTACACGGCCGCTGTCTCACGCGGTCGCGGACTTACACGGCCGCTGTCTCACGCGGTCGTGGTGACGCGGAACGTCTCCGGCCGCTCGCTCGCGGCCTCGATAACGAACCCGGCATCCTCGAGCGCACGCCTGGCGTCCGCGAGCGCGTACCGTTCGTCCGTCGACGGCCCGGATTCGCCGTCGCCGTTCGCCGACCAGTCCACCGTCACCAGTCGACTCCCGGGGGCGAGCACGCGCCGCAGTTCGGCGAGCGCACTCGAACTCGCGAACTCGTGGTACGTCATCGTCGAGAACGCGGCGTCGAGTTCGTCGTCCTCGAAGGGGAGGTCCGCGACCTCGGCCGTGACGAGGTCGACGTTCGACGGCACGCCCTTCTCGCGATACACCTCGTGCATCTCGCTCTGCACGTCCACGCCGTACACCGTCGCCGCGAACGGCGCGACGTCGTCCGTGTAGAACCCGGTCCCCGACCCGAGGTCAGCGACCGTCTCCGACCCCGCGAGGGCGAGTGCCTCGAGCAGTTCTTCCCGCGAACAGTACCGGTACCGCGACGGGTCCTCCAGTGCATCCGCGCGCTCGACCGGGAACGTATGATGGCCCATACACCAGCCTGCGTGCCACTGGATGGTAGCTATGACGGTCGAGGATCGTCGGCGACGGCGACCCCGACGGTCGGACGTGGACGACCGTGACGGCGAACGAAGGGGATGCCGCGATGGATGCGACGACCTCGGACTGGTCGCGGCACACCACACTTCACGGGGATTGAAACCGCTGGCTCGCCTCCACCTACCAATGGTCGACCTCCACGACGACCCCATCGAACTCGTCGACTCCCGGTACGAGACCTGGCGTCCCCGATTCGAGACGGAACGCGACCGCCTGGAATCGCTGTTCGCGGCCGTCGACCTCGGCCACCTCGTCCACTCCGTCGAACACGTCGGCTCCACGGCCGTCCCCGGACTGCCCGCGAAGGACGTCGTCGACCTCGACGTCGTCGTCGACGACGACGCCGTCACAGCCGTCTCCGAGGCCATCGTGGACGAACTCGGCGGGACGCGATACGAGAACACCGAGACCTGGCACGTCCTCGCGAGACGCGCCGGCGCGGACGCCCAGCGGTTCAACGTCCACGTCTTCGGCGCGAGCGACGACGGCTGGCGCGAGAGCGTCGCCACCCGCGACGTCCTCCGCGAACGCGCCGAACTCCGCGAGGCGTACGCCACCCTGAAGCGCGACCTCGCCGCGGCCCACGACGACCTCGGCGCGTACTCGCGGGGCAAATCCGAACTCATGGCTCGCATCCTACAGACCGCACGCGACGCCGACGACCTCGACTTCGAGTTCGTCGTTCCCATCACTGACTGACCGCGTCGCAGTCTGCGGATTCAGTCCCTCTCGGGTAGAGTCTGGGCACGGACGTCCCCCCGAGCGCGGTCACCGAAGCGCGGTTATCGCAGTTCGGGCGCGACCTCGTCGCCCAACCGCTGGACGCACTCGACCATCTCGTCCGTGCCGACGCCGGGGTGGTACGTCCGGAAGATGAAATGCACGTCGTCGCCGAGCGCTTCCCGGTAGGTCTCCAGTTCGTCGACGACCTGCTCGGGCGTCCCGAAGATCGCCTGCTCCTTGAGTTCCTGCTTGCGTTCGTCGTCGAGTTCGTCGACCGGTTCGCCGCTGAAGATCTCCGCGTACCGGCGCTGGATGTAGAAGTAGCCGTCCTTCATCGTCTCCCACGCCTCCGCCTTCGAGTCGCCGACCCAGCCGTGCTGGATGACGTACGTCGTGAAGTCGCCGTCGATGTCTTCCTCCTCGCGGACGTTCTCGATGTCGTCGACGCGCTTCGCGAGGCCGCCGACCGAGATCTTCGACGGCGCACACCACGCGTCCGCGGTGCGAGCGGCGCGCCGGACCGCGGGTTTCGCACCGCCGCCGAGCATGATGGGGACGTCGTTCCCGACCGGTTTCGGCGTCACGTTCACGTCCGAGCTTACGTCGTGGAACTCGGCGTCGTAGTCGAGTTCGCCCTCGCTCCACGCGGCCTTCAACAGGTGCACCTGGTCCTCGAGTCGTTCGACGCGTTCGTCGATGGGGACGCCGAACGCCTCGAACTCCGCGGGGTTCGACCCGATCGCCATCCCGAGCGTGACGCGGTCGCTGGAGATGTTGTCGATCGTCGCGACGTCCTCCGCGAGCCGGACGCCGTCGTACAGCGGCGCGAGCGCGATGCACGTCCCGATCTCGACCTGGTCGGTCGCGGCCGCGAGCGCGCCGAGACTCGGCATCGTCCCCGAGAGGTAGCCGTCCTCCATGAAGTGATGTTCGCTCACCCACACCGAGTCCAGGCCGGCGTCGTCCGCGGCGCCGGCGACGGTGAGCATCTCGTCGTAGAGTTCGTCCATCGAGCGGTCGTCGTCCGGGCGCGACTGGCAGGTGTACAGTCCCGTACCGAGTTGCATGAGTCGTCGTACTGCCGCTCGCGTGAAAACTGTACGTGAATGCGACTGCCTCGCCGGAGTCAGTCGGCGAGGGTTGCGCCGTCGGAGTCAGTCGTCGCAGCGTGCGTCCACGGACTCTGTGGACGCAGGGTGTCGTAGTCGACGACGAACCCGGCCGAGTTCCGCCTGGATGACCTCGCGCTCGATGAGTGCGAACCCAGCGACGACGACGAAGAACCCGAGCATGGTCGCGGTCGTGACGGACGCACCGAGGAACAGCCACCCCATGAGCGCGGCGAACACGGGCACCATGTACGCGACGAGGTTCGTGCGAACCGGCCCGATGCGCTCGATGAGCGCGAAGTAGATCGCGTACGCGACTGCGGTCGACGGGATGGCGACGACGACCACGCTCACCACCGTCGTCGTGCCGACGTCGACGACGCTCGACTGTGCTTCGCCCACGCCGAGACTGAGCGCGTGCAACAGGACTGCGCCACCGCCCATCGCCCACGCCGTCATCGAGACGCTCTCCATCCGGACGTCGACGCGCTTCAGGAGGACGCTCCCGAACGCGACCGCCGCGGCCGCGCCGACGACGAGGAGTTGCCCGACCGCGCTCGCGTCCGTGAACGTCGAGGGCGACGGCTGGACGATGAGGACGACGCCGCCGAGTGCCACGCCGATGCCGAGCGCGCCGAGCCAGGAGAGGCGGTCGCCGAGTAACGCCCACGCGAACACGGGGGCCAGCACCGGGTTCAGGCCGTACATCACGGACGCGGCCGCTGGCGTCGTGCTACCCTGTCCGAGGAACAGCAGTCCGTTGTTGAGGACGATCAGGAACACCGCGGCGATCGCGATGCCGAGTACGTCCCCGCGGGTCCGGGGAAGCCACGCTGACCGTGGGCGAGCGAGCGCGACGTACCCCAGGAGCACGACCGCGGCGAGGTCGAATCGGAGCCCCGCGAACAGGACCGGCGGTAGCTCCCGGAGCCCGGTCTTGATGGCGACGAACGACCCGCCGAAGAGGACGGCGAGCAGGACGAACAGCGCGGCGTCGCGGTACCGTGCGGGAACCACCGACCGGCCGTCGCGGAGCGAACGGAGCGTGGCGGAACTCAGCACCACCACCCACGCGAGGTTCGCATTCGCATCATGCGACGGTACGGTCCTCGCCCGGATAATGAGAGCGTGAGGGACGCTGGCACGGACGAGCACGCCGAGGGGCTCGTACTGGGTACGTGGCTACAGGTCCTTTCCGCCGTTCGCGTCGATTATCTCGCCGGTGATGAACGACGACCGATCGCTCGCCAGGAACACGACGACCTCCGCGATCTCCTCGACGGTGCCGAACCGACCGAGTGGCGTGTCGTCGCGGATCTCGTCCTTGACGTGTTCGGGGAGGTCCTCGACCATGCTCGTCAGGATGAATCCGGGTGCGACGCAGTTCGAGGTCGACCCCTCGGGTGCGAGCTCGAGCGCGATGGTGCGCGTGAACCCGAAGATGCCGGCTTTCGCCGTCGCGTAGTTCGCCTGCCCGAAGTTCCCGCCCTTCCCGATGATGCTCGAGATGTTGATGAACCGTCCCTCCTTGCTGTCCGCGAGGTCGTCGAAGAACGCCTGCGTGCAGTGGAACGCACCGTCGAGGTGCACGTCCAGGACGGTATCCCACTCCTCGTGGGTCATCTCCGTGAAGCGGACGTCCTGGTTGATGCCGGCGTTGTTCACGAGCACGTCGATCTGGCCGAAGGCGTCGTGGGCCCTGTCGCGCATCGCCTCGACTGCGTCGACGTCGGTCACGTCCGCCTGCACCGCGATGGCGGTGCCGCCTGCGTCCTCGACCGCGGAGACGGCGTCCTGGGCTTCCGCCTCGGAACTCCGGTAGTTGATGACGACCTGGTAGCCGTCCTCGCCGAACCGTTCGGCGATCGCTCGACCGATACCCTTCGACGACCCCGTGACGACGCACGTTCTCGTACCCATGCGGAAAATAACGTGTTAACAAGTGACAAAGGTTTCTCCTACCGATTCGACACGAACGACACGAACGGCCAGTTCGACCGCACGCGTCGACTGCACGAGGCGACCGCACGCGTCGACCGGACGAGGCGACCGCACGCGTCGACTGGACGAGGCGACCGCACGCGTCGACTGGACGAGGCGACCGCACGCGTCGACCGGACGACTCCACTGGGCACCTGCGCGTCGCCGTAGCGTTATGCCCCTGCGCGTCCCATTCCCGAAGATGGGCCACACCACGACGGTTTCGCCCCGAGCGTTCGTCCAGGACGCACTCGTCGCCACGCTCGTCCTCGCCGGACTCTACGGCCTCGCGCAGGGCGTCCAGTTCCAGCCCGTCCAGATCCCGGGGTACCTCCTCGTCGTCGGCTTCGACGTGCTCGAAGGCCTCTTCGGCGCCGCTGGCGCCAACTACTGGCTCCTGTTCGCCGCCTACGTCCTCGGGCTCGGGGCCGTCGCGGCCGCACTTTCGGCAGTCGTCCGCACTCGCACGGACGACGCCGACCGGTCCACGTGGCGGACCGGTGCCGCCGGCGCACTCGCCGTCCTCGGCACGCTCTCGGTACTCTACGGCGTCGTAATCCTCGTCGGAACCACCCAGCTCGCGCCCGTCCTCATAACCGGCACCGTCGGCGTCGCCCTCCTGTTGCTCGCCAGCTGGCTCGCCGACGTCTGGCCGACCACGGACCGATGACGGACACCGCAGGCGCGCGGCGCGCAACTCGGAAAACCGGTGCGCGCCTCAGGAGAGCGTCGCGGTAACGTCCGTCGAGGAGATCATCCCGACGTAGTCGTCGTCGACGACGGGCAGGTGCTTGACGTCGTACGTCGTCATCATCGCTGCGACCTCCTCCATGTAGAGGTCCGGCGTCACCGTCTCGACGTCGGTCGTCATCACGTCCGCGACGGCGAGTTCGGTGACGTCGCGGCCCTCGGCGACGGCGTCGAGCACGTCCGTACTGCTCACGATGGCGCGCGGCGACGTCGTGACGACGAGCGCGTTGATGTCGAGTTCGCGCATCCGCTCCGTCGCCTCCATCACGGTCGCGTCCTTCGAGATAGTTTCCAGTGGCGAGGACATCACGTCTTCGACGGTAGTTCGTCCCATATCCAAACGAACGCCTACGACGGGTATGGTGTTTTCCCTCGAAGGGCGATGCGTCGACGGCGAGCGCGCCCTGGGGACGCCCGCGGTCACGCGCCGTCGACGCTGGCGTGCTCCGGCGACGCCGGCACTCTCGCGAGTTCTCACGCGGTCCGGAGGTGATGGAAGACGTACGTCTGGACGTAGCCGGCGTACTCGCCGCCGAACGTCGCGCGGAGCGCACGCGACGTCTCCGCGTACGACCCCTTCTCGCACTCGGGGTAGTGGTCGGCGACGACCGTCTGCATCCACGTATCCAGTGGGATGGCTTCGAGGTACCCCAGCGAGAACAGGAGGATGCAGTCCGCGACCTTGTCGCCGACGCCAACGAACCCCGTTAGCTCGTCCCGGGCGTCCTCGTACGCCAGTCCACGGGCGTCGTCGGGGTGGGCGTCGCCGTCGGCGACCATCTCAGCGGTCCGGTGCACGTACGGTGCCCGGTACCCCAGACCGAGGTCGCGGAGGGCGCCCTCGGTCGTGGCGGCGAGCTGGGGTGGCGTCGGGAACGTGTGATACGTCTCCCCCTGGAACTGGACCGCGTCGCCGTACTCGCGGGCGAGGTTCGACACCATCTCGTGGATGCGTTCGACGCGCATCTGCGTCGAGCAGATAAAGGAGATCAGACACCCGAAGGCGGGGTCGCGGACGAGCCGCAACCCCTCGAACGCCTCGAGTGCGTCGTCGACGAGTTCCAGGGCCGGGGCGTCCGCGAAGATCGCGGGGAGGTCGTCGTCCAACCGGAGGCGGTCGACGAGGCGGTCGTGGGCATCCGTCGTCGACTCCCAGACGAGCGCGTCGGGCGTCTTGCGGACGCGAACGACCTCGCCGTCGGGGACCGCGTAGTACCAGGGATGCGTCTCGAAGTCCGCGTCCGACGTGACCGCGCCCGCGTACGCGTCGCCGTCCTCGCGACGCCAGAGGTACGACTGCCCGCTCTCCAGCGTCGCCGCGAGGTCGATGCCGCCCGCGACGTCCGCGAGCGGGATGCGTCCGGAGTGCATACGAGACCGTGGTGGACTTCGCGCGTATCCGGCTTTCGGTCCCGGGCGCATTCCCTGTCCACCCAGGGTGCGTGAGGGTGCCATCGCGGCGCTGTCCCCGAGTCGTCGACGTGGGGAGTGCTAACCTTGATACCGGTGGCTAGTGTAGTCACGCACACGCATGGATTGCAGAGTCGTCGTCGAGGCGGCGGTACCGGTGTACGACGTCGAAACAGCGGACGAAGCGGTGCGCATCGCCATCTCGAAGACCGGAGAGATGCTGAATCCCGACCTCAACTACGTCGAGATCAACATGGGCGAACGCGCGTGCCCGCACTGTCACGAGGAACTCGACCCGGCCTTTCTCGCCGCCGACGAGAGCCTCGTCGCGCTCGAACTCGAGATGACGGTGTTCAACGTCGAACGCGAGGAGCACGCCTCGCGCATCGCCCGGAAGGAGATCGGTCAGCAACTCGAGAACATCCCCCTAGAGGTGTTGTCCGTGGAGATCATCGAGGAGGACGACGACGAGGAGTTCGAGTCCACCGACGACACCGAGGAGTCCGAGTCTACCGACGACACCGAGGAGTCGGCAGCCGCTTCGGACGACACCGAGGAGTCGGCAGCCGCTTCGGACGACACCGAGGAGGACGACGAGGTCCTCCCGGAGTTCGAGGACCTCATCGAGTAACCACCGCGTTCGCCTCGTCCACCGACTCTGCCCCCGCGCTCGTTCTCGCCGTAGTCACCTCGTACCAGAGGGACTTCGCCGGCCCCACGGTCGCTATCGCTCGTGGTTCGCGCGCGGCCCCTAGACGTCGCCCATCTTATAAAGCAATCGCTATGGGACGAGAATCCCCAGTAGGACTATATCGCAGAGTTAGTCCGCGGTGGGAGCGACCGTTTCGGTCTCGATTTCTTCTCCCATATCCGAAGTGATGCCGCCTGCCAGCGCAAAGACCGCCGCCTTGTGGTCGGTTTTTGATTTGTGGATCGATGTCGGTCGAATTCCAAGAGACTCGTACTCGTCGAGGTCAAGGTCGCCGTCACTCCATGTCTCGTACTGTCCAGATACCTCCGCGAGGAGGCCGTGAAGGTGGATGAGCTCCTGCTTCTTCATAACCAAAACCATCTATCGGCCCCAGGGTTATATTATTATCCCGTGTCGCGTTAACACACCTCTGTTATAGACCCCGGTCTATCGGGGTCTGCGAGCATGTGAATTCTGTCTATGAGTTGAATTTACCATGAATCGGTGTGAATGTGGCAGGGGGCGAGTATGAAGTTTTTTGCTCCGGTATCCCTCTACTGAGGGGTATGGATTACGACGACCAGCTCGAGCGCGCGCTGGACGAGACGCCCGACATCGAAGCCGGAAGCGACCGCTTCGACGTGCCAGACCCCGAGATCCGTCAGGAAGGGAAGCTCACGGTGTACGAGAACTTCCAGGAGACGGTGTCGCGACTGAACCGCGACGAGGATCACGTGATGCAGTTCCTCCAGAACGAACTCGGGACGAGCGGGCACATCGACGAGAGCGGGCGCGCGCGCCTCAAGGGCGAGTTCCGCGATCAACGCATCCAGGAGGCCGTCGACGACTACGTCGAAGGGTTCGTGCTCTGCTCGGAGTGCGGTCTGCCGGACACGGTGTTCGAGCGCGAGGACGGCGTCCTCCTCATCCGCTGCGAGGCGTGTGGCGCACAGTCCTCGACGGGTGCCTGACGAACGCAGGAAGCCGTCCTGCCGCTAGCGGCCGTTCGACCGGTCCGTTCCAGTTCGCGCGCGAGTCGCTCGGCGGTCGCGGTCGACGCTAGCCGAGTGCTTCGAACGTGGAGCGTGGCGCTGGCCGAGTTATGCGAACGTGGCGTCGACGTTAGCCGAGTTCCTTGAGTGTGGAGAGGTCGTGGTCGGTCCGCATGTACTCCGCGGTCCGCCTGCTCGCGTGACAGTTCGGACAGTGGAAGGTGTCGCCAGCCCCGGGGAGGTCCGCGGGCGTGTCCTCCCAGTCCTTCCCGCATTCGGGACACAGAAGTCTGACGTACGTCTCAACCATGTCATTCCCTAACACCACCGGCATGAAAAGCTTTGCCGCCAGTCGGTTTCCGACCACGAGACCGCCCGACTCCGCGACCCCGACTGCGACCGGTGCGGGAGACGACCGTCGCTCGCCGCCCCGGTGTGAGCTGGCCTGATCAGGCGACTGCGACGCCGTTGTCGGACGCCTCGAGCAGTTCCTTGTAGCGGTTCCGGATGGTGACCTCGCTGACGTTCGCGACGTCGCTCACCTCGCTCTGCGTGACCTTCTCGTTGGTCAACAGTGCGGCGGCGTAGACTGCGGCGGCGGCGAGCCCGACCGGGGACTTCCCGGAGTGCAGGCCGGCCGAGCGCGCGTTGTCGAGGAGCTGTCGAGCGCGTCGTTCGCCCTCGTCGCTGAGGCCGAGGTCGCTCGCGAACCGCGGCACGTACTGCGCCGGGTCGGCGGGCTGGATCTCGAGGTTGAGTTCGCGGACGATGTAGCGGTACGTCCGGGTGAGCTCCATCTTCTCGACGCGGGAGACGAGCGCGATCTCGTCGAGGCTCCGGGGCGTGCCGGCCTGGCGTGCGGCGGCGTAGAGTGCGGCGGTGGCGACGCCTTCGATGCTCCGGCCGGGGAGGAGGTCCTCGCTCAACGCGCGCCGGTAGATGACGCTGGCGGTCTCGCGGACGTTCTTCGGGAGGCCGAGCGAGCTCGCCATGCGGTCGATCTCGCCGAGCGCCTGCTTGAGGTTGCGTTCCTTGCTGTCGCGGGTGCGGAAGCGCTCGTTCCACGTCCGGAGGCGTTGCATCTTCTGGCGCTGGCTGGAGCTCAGGCTGTTGCCGTAGGCGTCCTTGTTCTGCCAGCCGATGTTCGTCGACAGCCCCTGGTCGTGCATCATGTTCGTCGTCGGCGCACCGACGCGGGACTTCTCGTCCTTCTCGCTGGCGTCGAACGCGCGCCATTCCGGGCCGCGGTCGACGGCGTCCTCCTCGACGACGAGCCCGCAATCGCCACAGACCGTCTCGCCGTGGGCTTCGTCCGTGCGGAGCGAGCCCCCGCACTCGGGGCACGTGAGCTCCTCGACGCTCTCCGTCGTCTCCTCGGTCCGTTCGCTCTCCGTCGTCCGCGAGCGGTCTGTGCGTTCTCGTTCCTTCTCCTGGGTGGTGGATTCCTGTGTCATGGTGGTCGTCTCGGTCGCTGTCTGTTCCTGCGTGTGCGTGCGGGTCGCGTCTCCGTTGGAGGTGGTTGTTGTATCGCTCATGGGTTTCTCGTGGGTCGGGTCACCTGCTGGGCGAGAAGAAATGGAGATCGAACCCAGCGGGACTTGTCTTCACCAATAGTAAGGGCGATAACCTTATAAACCTTTGCATTTCTTTAAATACCTTCGTTCCAGGGTATATGAACCCGTCGGCGAAACGGGAAACGGCCAAATACCCTGCGGGGCGACGTCGGGAGCGTTGCACTCCTCAGCGCCGACGCGTCAGGAAGGCCGCTCCGAGGAGAGCCAGCACGGCGACCACGACACCGAAGCCGGGCGAACCGCCCTCCTCGGTCGTCGTCTCCTCCATCTCGGTTCCGTCCGTCGTCGTCTCCTCCATCTCGGTTCCGTCCGTCGTCGTCTCCTCCGTCGTCTCCATCCCCTCGCCGCTCACTGAGACGTCGGCGGCGGCGACGACCGCACCACCGTCAGCGACGTACGGCCCGTCGTCCGCACCCTCGCTGTCGACGAAGTCGTACGTCTCGTCACCGTCCGTGTCCTGATGGGGCATCGCGATGAGGGTCGTATCCGCCTCGACCGGCTGGTCGAGCGCGATCTCGACGTCCTCGTGCGTGCCCGCCTCCAGGTACGCGCTCGTCCCACGGACGCTCTCGAACACCGCACCGTCCTGCAGGCTGGCGTCGTGGATCGTCACGAACCCGCCCCTGTTCATCGTCACCGAGTCGACGACGACCGTCGACCCATCCGATTCCTGCGCGCTGAAGGTGACGGTCGCGACCGGTTCGACCGTCACGGCCGCGGTCGTGACCACCGCACCGCCAGCGGCCACGTACGGCCCGTCGTCCGCGCCCTCGCTCGTCAGGAAGTCGTACGTCTCGTCGCCGTCAGTATCGCGGTGCGCCATCGGCACGATCGTCGTGTTCTCGCTCAGCGGTGCGTCGAGCGCGATCTCGACGTCCTCGTGCGTGCCCGGCCCGAGGTACTCGCTCGTGCCGCGGACGCTATCGAACACCGCACCGTCGAGGATGGTGGCGTCGTGGATCGTCACGAACCCGCCATCGTGGAGCGTCACGGAATCGATGGTGACCGTCGACCCGTCGTTCGCCTGGTCGCTCGTCGTGACGACCGCCTGCACGCTCACGCGAGCCGTGTCCACGACCGCTCCGCCGTTCGCGGTGTAGGGCCCGTCGTCAACACCGTCGCTCGTCGCGAAGTCGTACGTCTCGTCACCGTCCGTGTCCCGGTGCGCCATCGGCACGAGCGTCGCGGTGTCCCGAATCGGTTCGTCGAGCGTCACCGTCACGTCCTCGTGGTGGCCGGCTTCGAGGTACTCGCTCGTCCCGGCGACGCTCCCGAACGTGTCGCCAGCGAATAGCGAACTGTCGTGGATCGTCACGAACCCGCCTTCGCTGAGGTCGACGTCCTGGACGACCACGGTCTGGCCGTCACTCGTCTGGTCCGCCATGGAGACGCTCGCGCTGACCGTCGCCGTTCCGCTGTCGACGACCGCCCCGCCGTCCGCGGTGTAGGGGCCGTCGTCCGCGCCTTCGCTGTCGACGAAGTCGTAGCTGCCGTCGCCGTCGGTGTCCTTGTGGGGCATCGCGACGAGCGTCGTCGAACTATCGATCGAACTGTCGAGAACGACCTCGACCTCCGCGTAGTAGCCCGGCGTCAGCTTCTCGGAAGACCCGCGGACGCTCTCGAAGACGTCGCCGTCCAGGAGCGAACTGTCGTGGATCGTCACGAACCCACCCTGCGGGACGAACACGTCCTCCACGACGACGTGCGTGCCGCCGGTCGTCTGGTTCGCGAACGTCGCTTGCGCGGTGTTCGTCTGGTCGACGGTCATCGTGTCGACGACCGGAGACCCGTCAGCGTTCGCGTAGGGACCATCGTCGGCACCGTCGCTGTCCGCGAAGTCGTACGTCTCGTCACCGTCCGTGTCCTGGTGTGCCATCGGAACGAGCGTCGCGTCCCTCGTCACCGGACTGTCGAGACTGACGCGAACGTTCTCGTGAACGCCAGCGCTCAGGTAGTTAGAAGTGCCGCGGATGCTGTCGAACACCACACCCTCGGTGACGGACGCGTCGTGAATCGTCACGAAGCCACCCTGGGAGAGCTCGACGCGGTCGACGACGATTACGCCACCGCTCGTCGGCACGTCACTCGCGGAGACGGTCGCGGAGACCGTGACGTCCGCGGCGTCGGTCACCGCGCCACCGTCCATCGTGTACGGCCCGTCGTTCTCGCCGTTATTGGACACGAACGTGTACGCGCGGTCGTCGTCGGTGTCCTTGTGCGCCATCGCGACGAGCGTCGCGTCCTCGCTCAGGGGCGAATCGAGCGTCACGGTGACGTTCTCGTGGGTGCCCTTCTCGAGGTACTCGCTCGTTCCACGGACGCTCCCGAAGACCTCGCCGTCACCGACGGAGGCGTCGTGGATCGTGACGAATCCACCTTCCGAAAGCGTCACCGAATCGACTGTGACGGTCGTTCCGCCACTCGTCTGCCCGGAGATCGATATCTGTGCTTGCAGGGAATCGTCGGTTACGTCGCTCGATTCGGCCGATTGCGCGCCCAGAGCCGTCGACGCCGCCGCAACCCCGGAGGTTGCGACGAGGCAGACGACCAGTAGCACGGTCATGCGTGAACGCATACACGACCCAACGAAGAACTACTTAAAGAGGATATTCCGAACTGCGACCCCCCTCTCACCCAATTTCGTCCCCAAATCCGCACCGTGTGGCGATTCTACTCACAGACGAACCGACCAACCCCGAGAACGAGCACGCAGGGAGATACTTAAAGTCAGTAGCTAACTAGGCGGAATCTGGCGACGTACCTGCGTCGGACCGAGTCGAAGATGGAGTCGCGGCGAGTCGGGCACATCGTCACGATGCGTCGAGAACGAGGTCGCGACCGACGTCGAACGCGGCCGGCGCCCGCGGGACCGAGTCAGGTCCGGCGGACGTCAGTCCCACGTCGCCCACGTCAGGAACGCGAGCCCGACGGATTCGACGACGTGCAGCCCCATCTGCCACTTCCAGATGATCGCGGGGGCGGCGCTGTTCCACCAGATGGAGAGGTCGGGGTCGATGATGTAGTAGTACATCACGCCCGCGTTCTCTAGGAGTAGGAAGGCCGAGAAGACGAGCAGCCCCAGCGTGTGCTTCGACCGGAACTTCGCGTAGTTCCGGCCCCAGACGTACGCGAGAGCCAACAGCAGGACGATGTTCACGCCCACCGCGAGCTTCGCCACGGTCACCCAGATACTCATCTACACCACCGTAGCGTCCTGTCGCGGATATACTCTTTCCCAATTTCGACCACAGTCTCTTCCCCCTTCGGCGGTTTCGGACGGCTCCGACGCCCAACCTCGCCGGAGCCGCCACTGATCTCGAGTCCTGTCATGCTTCGACCTCCGCGACGACCTCCTCGACGACGTGCCAGTGATCTCTGGCCTGTTCGGTCGGCAAGTAGACCGCGCCGTAGTCGTCACCGCTCTTCTTGACGACGTCGTTGTCCACGAGGACGTCGAGGTGGTGTCGCACCGTCTTGTAATCCAGCTCGAGTGCTTCTGCGAGCTGATTGGCGTTCCGGGGTCGTTCGTCGATAGCGTGCAGGAGTCGGACGCGGTTCTCGCCGCCGCGCGTCCCAGTCAGCACGTACCACAGAACGCCCTCCATCTGTTCACTCGAACTCGCTCCCCCCACATGACTCTAACGACGGCTGGTGGTTTCGGCCGGATTCGTCAAGATTCCGACCGGGTCCCGCGCTCCCGGTGCGAACCACGACGCCGGCTACTTACCAGCGGACTGCGTTCAGTTGGCATGGACGAGCCACGGTTCGAGACGCGGGAGGTCCACTCCCACGAACGCCGCGACCAGTACGCTGCGCTGATGCCGGCGACGTACGCGAACTCGACGGACGAGTACGCGTCGCCGTCGTCGACGCGTGCGGGCTCGAGGTACTCGTGGGACGCGGTACCGACGCGGACGGCGCTCGAAGGGTCCTTCGCGCGGTTCGAGGCGTCCTTCGCGCGGTTCGAGGGCGGCGAGCACGCGGACGACCTCGTCGCGGACGTCGAGAGCGCGCTCGCGGCCGCCGTCGAGTGACGATGCCAGAGGACGCCACCACGCGGTCGTTCCCCGACGATGTCACCGGGCTCGCGCGCGAACTCGTCCGCATCCCGAGCGAGAACCCGCCCGGTAACGAGCGCGCAGTCGCCGAGTACGTCGTCGACTGGTGCGACCACCACGGCCTCGACGCGGAACTCGTCCCGATTCCGGATGCGCCGGGCCGCCCGAACGCGGTCGCGACCGTCGATGGGACCGATAGCGAGACCGCAGGTCATCCGACGCTCGTCCTGAACGGCCACACCGACGTCGTGCCCGCGGGAGACCGCGACGCGTGGACGCACGACCCCTACGCTGGCGACGTCGTGCGGCAGGACGGCGACGAGGTGCTGTACGGTCGCGGGAGCGCCGACATGAAGACCGGGCTCGCCGTCGCGCTCGCGACGGCACTCGACCTCGCGCCGCGCATCGAGGCCGGCGAGTTCCCCGGCTCGCTCGTCGTGCACGCCGCGGCCGGCGAGGAGACCGGCCTCCCCGGGACGCGAACGCTCGTCGACGAGGGGTACGGCGGCGACTACGCCGTCGTGCTCGAACCCACGGACTTGCGCGTGGCGACGAGCGCGAAGGGCGTCGTCACCTATCGGGTGACGGTCCGCGGCGAGTCCGCGCACGCGAGCCACCCCGACGAGGGCGCCAACGCCATCGACGGCGCGCGAGCGCTCTTCGACCGCTTTGAGGCGTACGACGCCGACGTGCGCGAGCGCGAGGACGACCTCGTCGGCCGCGGGTTCGCGACCGTCACGAGCGTCGAGGCCGGCACCGAGGGCAACATGGCGGTCCTCCCTGACGTCGCCGAGTTCCTGCTGGACCGCAGAGTGCTCCCCGGCGAGTCCATCGCGGACGTCGACGCCGAGGTCGAGGGCGTCCTCGCCGACGCCGAGCGCGAGGACGGCGTCGACGCGGACGTGGAGACCGTCCAGTACTACGCGTCCGCGAGCACCCCTTCGGGTCACGCGCTCGCCGAATGCGTCCGCGACGCGACGGGCGACTGCGCGCCGAGCGAGCCGTGGGGACTGGAGGCCGCGACCGACGCGCGCGAGTTCGTCGCCGACGACGTCCCGGCAATCGTCTGGGGACCGGGGAGCCTCTCGCAGGCCCACACCGTCGACGAGCACGTCAGCCTGGACGAGGCGCGGGAGGCACGGGGCGTTCTGGCGGACGTGGCCGAACGCGTGCTCGCCGGTGCCCTCGACGAGCGCACGTGACCGCGATCCGAGCGAGCACGCACCGATCCCGTAGGACCACCTTATCGCGACCCGTCGCGGGTAACGCCGTTATTACCACGGTCGGTGGGGCGCCAGAATGGTGATATGATCCGTTCGGTTCCCTCCGCGGTCCCACGTCGCGTCGACAGGTCGAACGAACGCGCTCCGCTCGGCCATGCGTAGTCGGGCGCTGGTGCTCGACGCGGCCACGCGGCAGTCGATGGTGGCGATCCGGTGCCTGAGTCGACGGGGCGTCTCGGTGATCGCCGGCGCGTACCGGCCGAGGGCCGCAGGGAGCCTCTCGAAGCACGCCGACGGACGGTTCACGTACCCGGCTCCGTGGGAGGACCCGCCGGGGTTCGCGAGTGCGCTCCGCGCGGAGGTCGCGGACGGCGAGTACGACGCCGTCCTCGTGTCCAGGGAGACCACGGCCGAGATCGTCGTCGAGAACCGCGACGTGCTCGCGGACGACGTCGGGCTCCCGCTTCCGTCGGCCGAGACGCTCGCGGTCGGGCTCGACAAGACCCGCACGATGGAGGCGGCCGCCGACGCTTCCCTCCCGCATCCGCGGACGCTCGCGCCCGGGGAACTCGACCGCGAGGCAGTCGAGGAGACAGTCGCGTATCCCGCGGTCGTGAAACCGCGTCGGTCGCATGGTCGAGAGGGCGTCTCGATATGCGAATCGTTCGCCGAACTAGAGCGAGCCGTCGACCGGATGACGCGACGACACGGGCCGGTGCTGGTCCAGGAGTACGTCCCGAACGGCGGCGAGGTCGGGGCGTACCTCGTGTACGACTTCGACTCTCGGCTTCGTGCGGGGACGGTCCAGGAGCGCGTGCGGTCTCATCCTCCAGCGGGCGGGGCGAGCACGTGTCGTCGAACGATAGCGGACGAAGACGTGCTCGAGCGCGCGCACGAGCTACTGTCGGGGCTCGACTGGCAGGGCGCGGCGATGGTCGAGTTCCGCGTCGACCCGCGGGACGGCGAACCGAAGGTGCTCGAAATAAACCCGCGACTGTGGGGGAGCCTCTCGCTCTCGGTCGCGGCCGGCGTGGACGTCCCGTACCTGCTCTACCAGCTCGGCGACGAGGGTCGCTGCGACTCGGTCCCCACCTACCGCCCTGGCGTGTACGCTCGGCGCGTCTGTGGCGAACTCGGGCACGTCCTCGCGCGCGAGGACACGGTTGCGGCGGTCCGGGACGTGCTCAGACCGACGCCCGGGCCGTGTACGTTCGACGTCGTGTCCTGGGACGACCCGCTCCCGACCGTCGGGCACTTCATGGAGATAACGCCCTGGCCGACGTGACTCGCGTCGTCCGTAGTCGCGTGCGTCCGGGACGCAGCGTCGCCCGTCAGGTCGAGTCCACGGGGTCGCCGTCGACCCTGAGCGGGTCGCCGTCCCACGAGACGTCGAGCCGGCGCCGGGCGACGTACGGCGCGAGCGTGTCGACCGTCGCGAGCCCGAGGTACTCGTCCTCGACGACGAGTGCCGACACCGCCGAGGTCCCGAAGCAATCTCGCGGCCTCGGTCATCGAGCGATCCGGTCGCACGACGGGCGCGCCCCCGTCCATCGCCTCGACGACGGGAACGTCCATCATCGTGCGCGACAACGACTCGCAGGCCTTAGGCGTACCGTAGAAACACCACTAGATACCTAGGATAGTTGCAAAGACGTTGGGCTATCCGTCCGAAAGCTGGACGAGCGGTGCTGTTCGAGTCGAACGAGTTCCATCCTGGAACGCAACCGTGCTCGCTCCGCGAGCCGGTGCACGTCGAGCGCGGTCACTGCGTGAACAGGTGGCCGTCGCGTGGGACGTCGAACAGGCCGATGCGGGCGCCGGCGTCGAGCCATGCGTGCCCGTAGGAGAACGCGGCGAGTGCGTTCACGGGGTCGTCGTTCTCGCGGAAGTGCTCGCCGTCTTCGAGGTACGACACCGCCATCTCCAGGCACTCCAGGGCGGCCTCCCCCATCGGGGTGTCCTCGGGCGCGCACACCTCGACCTCGTCGACGGCTTCGGCAAGCAGGTCGTGATAGCGGTCGGTCTTCTCCTCGAGGTCCGCAGGCATACTCACGTGGTCGCCGGGACGGGACGTAAGCGCGTCGCTGCAGGACTGTGGGCGACACGATGGGTGCCGAGTGTCGCGGCCGCATCGACCAGTCGGTGACGGGTTGGGGATGAGCGCATCCACGTCTTTGCCCGGCGGTCGAGTGCAGGTGCGTATGCGCGTCGTCCGCGTGCTCGTTCCGGACGAAGACCTGTCGGTGGTCCGGTCGACCCTCGACGAGGAGGGCGTCGACGACGTCGTCCTCGAACAGCGAGAAGCGAACGACGGGTCGCTCGTCGAGTTCCCGATCCCGGCCGAGGCCGTCGACTTCGTCATGGCGGAACTCGACGATGCTGGCGTCGGCGACGAGCACCGCGTCGTGCTCGGCGCGGAGAGCGTGACGACGACGCACTACGACGACCTCTCGCTCGTCTCGGATACGCGTCGGGTTCTCGCCCGCGACCGCCCTCACGGGCGAGCAGGCCGTCACGGTCGTCGTCAGCCGTCCTGCGGACGCCCCGTACCCGGAACTCGCCGACGACATCCGGGCGCGCGTCGACGATTCGACGCCGGTCCCCGTCGCGGTCACCGTCGAGTACGTCGATCAGAGTTACTCCGGCGACAGCGAGACCGACAGCCGACGACGCGGGCGTCCGCTACCTGCTCGCGTACGCTCTCGTCCAGAGACGCCGACCGCGAGTCGTCTCCAAGAGGCGCCGACCGCGAATGGTACGTGGACACCTAGCGGGGATGCGGCGGACGCACAGTCGAGCACAATCGTAAAAGTGGTCCGGTGAGTAGGAGGTGATATATGACAGATTCGTCGCGCGTGGAGGTCTACACGAAGGAGAACTGTGGGTACTGCGAGAAAGCCAAGGACCTGCTGGATTCGAAGGCGATCGAGTACGAGACGATCAACGTCACCGGTGACGAGGACGCGTTCGAGGAGATGGTCGAGCGCGCGAACGGTCGCCAGACCGCGCCGGAGGTGTTCGTCGACGACGAACTCATCGGTGGATGGGACGACACGTACGCACTCGAACAGTCCGGCGAGCTCGACGAGAAACTCGGTCTCGTGACCGACGGGGGGAGCGAGCCGTCACGCGACACGGAGGACGCGAGCGGCGACGCCGCGAGCGAGGACGTCGTCGAGCACCGGAAGATGACGATCGCTGGAACGGGTATCGCGGGTCTCAGCGCGGCGATCTACGCCGCACGGTCGAACAACGAACCGCTCGTCATCGAGGGCGACGAACCCGGCGGGCAGTTGACGTTGACGACGGACGTCGAGAACTACCCGGGGTTCCCGGAGGGCATCAGCGGCCCTGACCTCATCAACAACATGAAGGAGCAGGCCCGGAAGTTCGGCGCGGACACGAAGAACGGCATCATCGCCGACGTCGTCGCGGGCGACCCGGAGAACGGGACGCCCCACCGCGTCGAGATGAGTAACGGCGACGTCTACACCGCGGACTCCGTCATCGCGGCGAGCGGGGCGTCCGCGCGGACGCTCGGCGTCCCGGGCGAGGACGAGATGATGGGGTACGGGCTGTCTACGTGTGCGACCTGTGACGGGGCGTTCTTCCGCGACGAGGACATGCTCGTCGTCGGTGGTGGCGACGCGGCGATGGAGGAGGCGAACTTCCTGACGAAGTTCGCGAACAAGGTGTACATCGCGCACCGTCGCGACGAGTTCCGCGCGGAGGACATCGGAATCGACCGCGTGATGGACAAGGTCGACGAGGGCGAGATCGAGATCCTGAAGAACACGGAACTCACCGAGATTCACGGCAGTCAGGCCGACGGCGTCGACCACGTCACGCTCGTGGAACACCCCGAGGGGCACCCGAAGGAGAAGCTGGAGGCTGGCGACGAGTCCGTCGAGGAGTACGAGATGGACGTCGGCGCGGTGTTCTACGCCATCGGCCACACGCCGAACACCGAGTACCTCCAGGGGACGGGCGTGGAGACGGACGACGACGGCTACCTCAAGGTCGAGGGCGGGTTCGGTGGCGGCCAGACGAAGACGGGCGTCCCCGGCGTCTACGGCGCGGGCGACGTCGTCGACTACCACTACCAGCAGGCGGTCACCGCCGCCGGCATGGGGTGCAAGGCCGCGCTCGACGCCGACGAGTTCCTCGAGGACCTCGAGCGCGCCCGCACGAAGGCGGACGCGGCCGGTGACTCGATCGTCGAAGCCGACGACTGAACGCACAGCGGGCTTCGCTGAGAAACGACCGCCTGGAGGCGGCCGTCTGCTGGTGGAGTCACCTTCCGCGACCCACAGGGGTTTTGAGGCTGGTCGTCGTCCGAGATGGTATGGCAGACGACGACGTCGAAACCATCACGGTCAGTATCGAGACGGACGCGGACGCGGACGAGGTCGAGCTCCCGAGCGGACTCGTGGACGTCCTCGCCGAGCAAGGCCAGTCGCCCGCCGAGGTCGTCGGCGACATCACCCTGCTCTCCTTCGCCTCCCGCGCGCACCACCTCGTCCACCACGGCGAGGGAGACAACCCCGAACTCGAGGCCATCGAGGCGGAGACGATGGAGCTCTTCGAGGAGCGCTTCGGCGTGACGTTCGGCGAGGCGACCGGACACCAGCACTAACTCCCCGACTCGCTTCTCGCTTCTTCTATCCACCCAGCGACCGCTCTCTGGCTCGGAGAGTCACCTACTCGACGCGTCCGTCCCCGACCAGCGTCAGTGCTGGACGCGATAGGAGAGGAGGACGCCGTCGTCGATGCGGTCGACGTCGAGTAGCTCGAGGGCGACGAAGTCGGGGGCGGTGAAGCCGTCGCCGTCGACGAGCGTCGGCGCGTCCCGGCCGCCGATGACCTGCGAGCCGACGTAGACGGTGAGTTCGTCGACGAGGGCGGCGTCGAACAGCGAGAAGACGAGTTCGCCACCGCCTTCGACCATCAGGTCGTCGACGCCCCTGGCTTCGAGTTCGGCGAGGGCGGCGTCGAGGTCGACGCGCTCGGCGCCGGCGACGACGACGTCGGTGTCCTCGTCGGTGAGGCGCGCGCGCCGGTCGCCGGGTGCGGCGTCGCTCGCGAGGACGTACGTGTGTGCGCTGTCGTCGACGACCGCCGCGTCCGGTGAAGTCCTGGCGCGCGAGTCCGCGACGACGCGCGCCGGCTGGGCGGAGTCACCGCGCGCCTCGCGCTCGCGAACGCGCGCCGTCGACTTCACCGTGAGACTCGGGTCGTCCGCGAGTACCGTTCCGACGCCGACCATCACCGCGTCCACGCTCGCACGGAGTTCGTCGACGCGCTCGAAGTCGCTCTCGCCCGAGATCGCGACCTGCGTGCGCTCCCGACTGGAGAGCTTCCCGTCGACGCTCGTCGCCGCGTTCACCACCACGTGCATGCCGCTCCCTTCGCAGGGCGTTCGTAGGAGCTTTTCGGTGCGGAAACTCAGAGAGCGAGCCACGCGCCGAGTGCGATCGCCGCGAGACCGATGAGAGCGATCGCGGGCACGGCCACCCTGAACGTCGCCCGAAAGCTCGGGTCCGGGACCGTGCCCTCGTCGGGGAAGTCTGGCGAGACCTCGACGGAGACGACGTCGCCCTCGCGGTACTCGCTTGGGACGGCGGGCGCGTCGGCGCTCCCGGTGGGGGTATCGGACTCGTCCCACGTCGTCGGATGGACTCCGTCGTGGCCCTCGTGGGTCGTGCCGTCGTAGCGATAGCGGTACGCGAGTGCGACCGCGTGGTCGGCGTTCATCGCGTCGGAGTCCACGACCTCGGCGTCGGTCACCGTCCCCTGCACGGTCTCGCCGGTGTCCCGGAGCCGTCGCGACCACATCGATCCCGCGGCGAGGAGGAGCGTGACGCCGACGAGGAGGGCGAGGGGTCCGATGATGCCAGCCATGACAGCCACATCGACCACGGGTCCCAAAACCGTTCTCCCCGAGGCGGTGGGATACCTCGCCACGAACCCTTTTTATCGTACCGGGGCGAAAGCGCGTGCATGAGTCTCGAAGACCGCGCCGAGGAGCTCTCCTCCGACCTCGGTGTCGACAAACAGGAGGTCAAGGAAGACCTGGAGAACCTGGTGTCGTACAGCGTACCGATGGACGAGGCCGTCCAGAGCCTGCGTCGGAAGTACGGCGACGGCTCGGGCGGCGGCGGCGGTTCGTCGCCGACGTCGAAGGACGTCGCCGAGGTGACGACGGAGAGCGGGAACGTCACGCTCACCGGCCGCGTCCTCACCATCGGGAAGCGCTCGATCCGGTACCAGGGCGAGGATCAGACGATCTACGAGGGCGAACTCGCGGACGCCACTGGGATGATCGACTTCACGGCGTGGAACGACTTCGGCCTGAGCGCGGGCGACTCCCTCCAGGTGGGGAACGCCGGCGTGCGCGAGTGGGAGGGCGAACCCGAGCTGAACCTCGGCGAGTCGACGAGCGTCACGTTCCTCGACGAGGCCGTCGACGTCCCCTACGACGTCGGCGGCGACCGCACGGTCAGAGACCTGTCGCCCGGCGATCGCGGCCGGAACGTCGAGGTGACGATCGTCGAGGTGGAGCGTCGCACCATCGACGGCCGCGACGGCGAGACGGAGATCCTCAGTGGCGTGCTCGCTGACGAGACCGGACGGTTGCCGTTCACGGACTGGACGGCGACCCCGACGATCGAGAACGGCGGGAACGTCCGGGTCGAGAACGCGTACGTTCGCGAGTACCGCGGCGTCCCCGAGCTGAACGTGAGCGAGTTCTCGACGGTCGAGGAGCTCGACCGCGACATCGAGGTCGGCGACGCGGTGGTCGTCGAGAGCATCTTCGAAGCGGTCGCGGGCGGTGGCGTGTACGACGTCCAGCTCTCCGGGAACGTCATCGAGGTCCGGGAGGGGTCCGGGCTCATCCAGCGATGCCCGGAGTGTAATCGCGTCGTGCAGAACGGCCAGTGCCGGAGTCACGGCGAGGTCGACCCCGAGGACGACATGCGCGTGAAGGCGATTCTCGACGACGGAACGGCGACGAGTACGGTCGTCCTCGACCGCGAGCTGAGCGAGCGCGTCTACGGCGGGACGCTCGAGGACGCGAAGGAGCAGGCGCGGGAGGCGATGGATCAGGAGGTCGTCGCCGACGACATCCGCGAGGAGATCGTCGGACCGGAGTTCACGGTCCGCGGGCACCTCTCCGTCGACGAGTACGGCGCGAACCTGGACGCGAGTTCGTTCGAGCGCGTCGAGGACGACCCGGCTGAACGTGCACGGGCCTTCCTCGAGGAGGTGGACGCATGACGGAACTTCCCGGGAACCGCGAGACCGCGTACCGCGTGTTCGCGGCCGAGTTCGACGACGCCACGGTGACGTACCAGGAGAGCGACGAGGAGCGTGCGCCGAACTACGTCGTCACGCCGACGGGTGCGCGCGCCAACCGGTTGTTCGCGGTGGGCGTGCTGACGGAGATCGAGAGCGTGAACGAGGACGTGATCCGGGCGCGCGTCGTTGACCCGACGGGGGCGTTCGTCGTGTACGCTGGCCAGTATCAGCCCGACGAGAAGGCGGCGCTGGAGCGCCTGGAGCCGCCGGCGTTCGTCGCGGTGACGGGGAAGGCGAACACGTTCTCGCCGGACGACTCCGACCGCGTGTACACGTCTATCCGGCCGGAGAGCATCAACACGGTCGATGCGGACACCCGCGACCGCTGGGTGGTTCGGACCGCCGAACACACCGTCGAGCGCGTGGGGACGCTCGCGGCCGCGGCGGACCTGGACGCGAGCGGCGATGCACTCCGGGAGGCACTCGACGCACGCGGTCTGCCGGCGTCGACGGCCTCGGGTGCGGCGCTCGCACTCGAACACTACGGGACGACGCCCGCGTACCTCGCGGACGTCCACGAACTCGCGCTCGACGCGGCCCGCGTCGTCGCGGGCGACCTCGACGAGGTCGACGGCGGCACGCGCTCGCCCGACAACGCGGGCGACGGCACCCACTCGTACGCCGACCTCGCCGGCGACCTCGGCGACGCCGACGTCACCACGGGCACGGCGAGCACGATCTCCGAAACGGCGGCCGCGACCACGGACGCGGACGAATCCGCGGCGAGCGACGCGGAGCCAGCGGAAGCTGACGACGCGGACGCGGCGTCGACCGCGGACGCGGAGACCACTTCGGACGCGGCGTCGACCGCGGACGCGGAGTCGACGTCGCACGCGGAGACCACTTCGGACGAGACCGCTGAGACGACGGACTCGGCCGTGAACACGGAGTCGACCGCGGATGCCGAGTCGAACGTGGACGCCGAGTCGAACGCGGACGCCGAGTCGGCCGACGACGCGGAGTCGACTACCGAACCCGAATCGACTGCGGATACCGAGCCAGCCGAGGACGCGGAGCCCGCAGACGTCGGTGGTGGGGGCGAGGAGGACGCGGTTGCGGCGGACGAGTCGGCGGACGACGAGGGCGTCGGTGACTTCGAACCCGGGAACCTCGGCGGTGATGCGCAGGCGGCGACCGACGAGATGTACGAGTTCGACGAGGACGAACGCGAGGAGATCGAGGCGGAGTTCGGGACGGAGTTCTCCTCGGGGAACGACGTGCCCGAGCCCGAGGAGAGCGAGCTCGACGCGCCGGAGCCGGAAGCTGGCGTGGACGAGACCGAGGCGTCCAGCGGCGACGCGGAAGCTGATGCGGCGGCGGCGCCAGCGGACTCGGACGAGGCGTCCGGTGCCGACGCGTCCGCGGACGACGACGCGACCGCCGACGACGAACCTGCGGGCGACGGCGAGTCCGCGGCGGACGACGACGGCGAGTCCGGGGCGGACGACGACGGCGAGTCCGAGTCGGCGGCGGACGTCGACCTGGACGCGTTCGTGATGGAGGCGATGCGCGACCTCGACGACGGGGACGGCGTCGGTCGCGACGACCTCGTCGACCACGTCGTCGACGAGGTGGGCGCGGACGCGGACGCGGTGGACGACGCGGTGCAGGACGCACTGATGGGCGGACAGTGCTACGAGCCCGACGACGGCGTCCTGAAACCGATCTGAGTGGATGACGGGGACGAGGGTGAGGTGATGACGGACGAGCGCGGACCGACTTCGGGCGAGCCGGCGGCGGTGGAGCCGATTCCGAGCGACCCGACGTTGGTGGAACCGATCCCGGGCGAGCCGGCGGCGGTCGTCGAGACCGACGGCCGGCGATTCGTCGCGCTCGCGGACTTCCACGCCGGTATCGAGGCCGGTCTCCGCGTGGAGCGTGGCGTGAACCTCGAGTCGCGTGCGCCGGAGCGTCGCGAGCGCGTGCTCGACCTCGTCGCGAGCGAGGGCGCGGACGCGGTCGTCGTCGTCGGGGACTTCATGCACTCCATCGGTGGCCCCGGCGGCGCCGAACGCGGCGAGGTCGAGGTGTTGCTCGAAGCGCTCGGCGTCCCGGTGACGGTTGTGAAGGGGAACCACGACGGCGAACTCGCCGACTGGGCCGACGTCACGGTCACCGACCCTGGCGGCGTCCGCATCGGTGACGTCGGGTTCGCGCACGGGCACACGTGGCCGAACGCGGACGTGCTCGACGCGGACGTGGTGTGCGTCGGCCACGAGCACCCGCAGGTCCGACTCACCGACGAGGTCGGTGGGTCGCGCGTCGAGCGCGCGTGGCTCCGGGGCGGCCGCGACCCCACGCCGTTCGCGGACCACGTCGCCGTCGACGACGCCGACGGCGACCACGCCGGACTCCGAGCGGACGGCGAACTCGTCGTGTTCCCGGCGTTCAACGAACTCTGTGGCGGGACGTGGGTGAACGTCGGCGGCGACTTCCTGTCGCCGTTCCTCCCGGACGCGCTCGTCGACGGCGAGGCGTACCTCCTCGACGGTACTCGACTCGGTGCGTACGACCGCATCTAGCGCTGTCCGTGTTCGTTAGGGCTGTACTCCGTTCATAGAGACGCCTGGACAGCCGTACGGACAGCTGAGCTGACTGCTTGCTCGCGCTCAGTCGCCGTCGTCGGCGCTTTCGACGACGTCGGCGCTCTCGACGACGTCCGGCGCGTCGAAGTGCTCGTTCTCCGCCGGGTCGACGCTCCCATCGCCGTCGGTGAGCGGCCGCTGGTCGTCTCGTCCGTGACTCCCGGCGTGCCCGTTCGTATCGCGATCGTAGGACTCCTCCTCAGACCCGTTCGAGCCTGCTGACGCGGAGCTGGCTGCGTCGCCGCTCTCGTCCCCGGTGTCGGTGGTACTCGCGCTCCCGTTGGTTCGCGCGGCGTCCGCGCGCACCGCGGCGAGGTCGCTCTCCAGCGTCGCGACGCGATCGCGGAGTGCGCGGATCTCGGTCCGCAACGCCGCGAGTTCCGCAACGGGCACCTCGACGGTGTCCGGTGCGGACTCCGCGTCGTCGTCGACCACCGGCTGTACCGCGTCCGCCTGCTGGCTCTCGTTGTCGAACTGGAAGGCCGCTTCGTCCTCCGCGCTCGACTCCAACGAGTCCTCGCTGGCTTCGGTCTCGTCGTCGAAGTCGAACGGCTGCTCGGACTCGCTATCGATGTCGGTCTCGGACTCCGGTTCGGGACCGACGGTGGCGTTGGTGCCGTTGCAGCTGGCGGTACCGTCGCCGTCGGCAGTGACCGCGTCCTCGGTGACGCGATCTTCGTCCGCGGTCGCGTCCACGAGTTCGTCCTCCCCGGAGTCGTCGTCCAATCTCGCGGCCGCGTCGGACGCGAAGTCGAGGCCGGAGTGGTTCTCGTCGGCGTCCGCCGAGAAGTCGAGGTTGACGTCGTCGTCGTCCTCGCCGTCGTCGAACTCGTCATCGAACTCGCTGTCGTCGAACTCGTCATCGAACTCGCCGTCGTCGAACTCGAACGTCTCGTCGTCGTCGGTGACGCTCGCCGGCACGAACGCGGCCTCCTCGCCGTCGTCGAAGTCGCCGCCGTCGACGAGTTCGTCGATGCTCGGTTCCTCGCTCGTTTCCACGCCCGGGAGCTCCAGTTCCGCGAGTTCGTCCTCCATCACCGCGGTGTCGGACTCGTACTCGAACTCCGACTTCAGCTCGTCGAACCGATTGCCGTCCGCGTTCAGGACGACCTCGACGTCTTCCGTGTCCGGTTCGATCGACACCTCCTCGGTGCCGTCGCGGTCGGCCGCCGCCGTCTCCCCTTCGGGCATCGCGTCGATACCGGTCGCGTCCGAGCGATCGCCGACGAGCGGCGACACGAGCGCGTCCGTCACCTGGTCGCGACCGGTCAACGCCGACAGGACCGCGTCCGTCCCCAGTGGCGTCCGCACGACGGCGTCGACGGTCGACCGTTCGTCGTCGCCCGTCACGCGACGCGCCACCACCTCGAACGCGTTCGCGAGCTCCTGGAGGAGGACCGCGCCACCGCCGCCGTGATGCGTCTCCGCGAGCGCCGCACGCAAGTAGACGTGTTCGTCGTGGACGCCGTCCTCGACGAGGTCGTCGAGGTCCGCGTGCGTCGGTGTCGCGATGCGCTCCGTCCCCATGCGTTCGACGGGGTACGTCCACGCGTGGTCACCCATCGTTCCCGCGGGGTCCTCGGCGTCGCCCCCGGAATCGGCGCCCGTCGCGGGCATCGCCATCGGCGTCTCGTCGCCCGCGTCACTGGGTTCCGCTCGCACCGCAGTCAGCGCCTCCTCGACGTCCGCGCGCAGGTCCTGTAGAGCGTCCGGGCCGACGCTCCGCAGGGAGTCGTCGACGGTCGGAAGATGGACTTCGTCGCCGACGGGTTCGAGCGACGGCGCGTCCGGGTCGTTCGCGACCATGATGTCCGGGCTCCCGAGGAGTTCGTGCACTCGCGAGGGGTCGTCCATCCAGATCCCGTATAGGGTCACCACTGGCCGTTCGGGGTCGAGTCGCGTGGTGAACGTGACGCGACCGTCCTCGAACGCGGTCCACTGGTCGGCGGCGAAGTCGGCGTGGACGCCGACGCGTTCCGGGTCGATGGTTGCGGGCAGTCGGTCGACCACGCGGACGCCGACGGGGTCGTCGCGTTCGCTCCGAATCTCGAACTTCAGTGCCGGCAGCGCGAGGGTGTCGAGGTCCAGTCCTTTGCGGACCGTCACCCCGTCACTGGTGGCGTCCACAGTATGGTCGCCATACCAGCCGGCTGAGGCATGCATGAATACTCTATCGGTGATACAACGGTATAGCATCACCGCTCAGTTGAGTACAAGCGTTGGTTGAAACCAACGGTTATCGGGTTGGTTGGAAACCATGACGAACCAGGTGTCGGCATCCCCTCGGGCGACCCGAATCTCGAAATCGCACGACTACGGTGCGATAAAGCGGAGCCTGAAAACGGTGAACGGTCACCGGAAGTGGTTCAAGCGCGACCTGAACCTCCGGCGCTTGCGACGTCTGGTCGGGACCGGGGTTCCTCGATCGATCGACGGCGAGTCGCTTATGCTCGCGGCGTCGCTAATACCGGCGATGACGGCACTGGGAGAGTCGGCGTTCGACGCACTCGGCGGAGAGGTGCGTCGGGCGCTCGCCGAACGCGGGTTCACGGAGCCGACCGCGACGCAACGCCGTGCCATCCCGCCCATCGCCGAGGGCGAGCACGCGCTCGTCGTCGCACCGACGGGGACGGGGAAGACGGAGACGGCGATGCTCCCCGTATTCGATGCGCTCTCGGGCGAGGACGCGTACGGCATCCGCGCGCTCTACGTCACCCCCTTGCGGGCGCTGAATCGCGACATGCGCGACCGCCTGGAGTGGTGGGGCGACTACCTCGACCTCAAGGTCGACGTTCGGCACGGCGACACCACGGACTATCAGCGTCGACAGCAGGCGACGAACCCGCCTGATGTACTCGTGACGACGCCGGAGACGGTGCAGGCGATGCTCACCGGCTCGCGGCTCCGCGAGGCGCTCGCGGACCTCGAGCACGTCGTCGTCGACGAGGTCCACGAACTCGCCGCCTCGAAGCGCGGCGCGCAACTCGCCATCGCGCTCGAACGCCTCCGCGCGCTCGCCGGCCCCAGCCAGCGCATCGGGCTCTCCGCGACCGTCGGCGACACCGGCGCTGTCGCCGACTTCCTTACCGGGAACCGCCCCTGTGCGATACGGCAGGTCGACGTCGGCTCGAACCTCGACCTGCGCGTGCACGAACCCGAGGTGACGGCCGAGGACGGCGACCTCGCCGGGAAGCTCGCGACCGACGAGCGCGTCGCGAGTCACGTCCGCGCCATCCGCGACCTCGTCGCCGCCCACGAGTCGACGCTCGTGTTCGTGAACACGCGCCAGACCGCGGAGGCGCTCGGGTCGCGGTTCACCGAACTCGACCTCCCAATCGGCGTCCACCACGGGAGTCTCTCCAAGGACGCCCGTATCGAGGTCGAGGACGCGTTCAAGGCCGGGGAACTCGACGGACTCCTCTGTACGTCCTCGATGGAACTGGGTATCGACGTCGGCCGCGTCGACCACGTCGTCCAGTACCAGAGTCCACGCCAGGTCACGCGCCTCCTCCAGCGCGTCGGTCGTGCCGGTCACCGGAGCGACCAGGTGTCCTCGGGAACCGTCGTGACGACGCGCGAGGACGACACGTTCGAGGCCGCCGCGATCGCGCGTCGCGCCCGCGACGGCGAGGTCGAACCCGCCCAGATCCACGAGGGAAGCCTCGACGTCGTCGCGAACCAGATCCCGCCGCTCGCGATGGACGGCGACAGCGACGACGGCGGCCCCGAAACCGTCGTCGGCGACGGCACCGGCGGCGGGGACCGCGACGGCGTCTCCGCTCGCGCCGCGTACGAACTCGTGACCGACGCCCAGCCGTTCGCGGACCTCTCCGAGGACGCGTTCCGCTCCGTCGTCGAGGAACTCCACGGCAACCGCCTCGTGTATCTCGACGAGTCGGCCGACCGCATCGAGACGACCGGCGGCACCTGGCAGTACGTGTACGCGAACCTCTCGATGATCCCCGACGAGGAGACCTACGAGGTCCACGACGTGGCGTCTAGCCGCCAGATCGGGACGCTCGACGAACGGTTCGTCGTGAACTTCGCCCAGCCCGGCGAGGTGTTCGTTCAGCGCGGCGAGATGTGGCGCATCGTCGAGGTGAACGACGACGATTCGGAGGTCCAGGTGGCACCCATCGAGGACCCAGCTGGCGAGGTGCCGTCGTGGACCGGCCAAGAGATCCCCGTCCCGTCCGGCGTGGCGGGCGAGGTCGGCGAGATGCGTGCTGTCGCCGGCCCGCAGTTCGAACGCGGCGCCCCACGAGACGCGGTCGCGACCGAGTTCGCGAACCGGTACCCGACGGACGAAGGGACGATCGCGAGCGCGCTCGACCAGCTCGAACGCCAGGCCGACGCCGCGGTCCCGATGCCGACCCGCGATCGGGTCGTCGTCGAACAACAGGGCCGCACCGTCGTCGTGAACGCCTGCCTCGGGCACAAGGCGAACGCGACGCTCGGGCGCGTGCTCTCCTCGATGCTCGGCCAGCGAACCGGCTCCTCGGTCGCACTCGACACCGATCCGTACCGCATCGAACTCGAACTCCCGAGCGGGCTCGGGACGCCCGACGTCGTCGACGTCCTCGAATCCACCGACCCCGACCACGTCGAAGCCATCATCGAACTCTCGCTCAAACGGTCGGACGCACTCAAGTTCCGGCTCTCGCAGGTCGCGGCGAAGTTCGGCGCCCTCCAGACGTGGGACGGGTCGGCGGACGTCAGCCCGCAGTACCTCGTCGCCGCGCTCGAAGACACGCCGGTCTACGAGGAGGCAGTCCGGGAGGTGTTCCACGAGGACCTCGCCGTCTCCCACGCCGGTGACGTCCTCGAATCCATCCAGTCCGGCGACCTCGCCGTCGAGACCGTCGGCGAACGCACGCCCGTCGGCACCGCCGGCCGCTCCTCGGGGAAGGAACTGCTCGCGCCCGAGAACGCGGACGCGAGCGTCGTCCAGACCGTCAAAGACCGGCTCCACGACGACCGCGTCGTCCTCCTCTGCGTGCACTGCGGCGAATACAAGAAGCAGACGAAGGTCCGGCGCGTTCGTGACCAACCCGAGTGCCGCGAATGCGGCTCCACGCGCATCGCCGCCCTCAGCCCCTGGGACGAAGAGACCGTCCCCGCCGTCCGCGCAACCGAGAAGGACGACGAACAGGACGAACTCACACGGAAAGCCCACCGCAGGGCGAACCTCGTCCAATCCCACGGCAAACAGGCCGTCGTCGCCCTCAGCGCCCGCGGCGTCGGCCCCCACAACGCCGCCCGCATCATCGGGAAACTCCGCGAGAACGAGACCGACTTCTACAGGGACATCCTCGCCCAGGAGAAACAGTTCGCCCGAACGCGCTCGTTCTGGGATTGACCTGAGGGCGGCGTCCTCTCGGGTGAGTCACCGACCGAAACGCCTTCCCCGGTGCCGTCCGGGGTTCGTGGTATGAGACTCGCGCCTGGGGCGTGGACGCACGCGGCCGTGCCGGCGGCGCTCGCGCTCGGTTTGCTCCCGCTCGTTCCCGTGGTAAGCGCGGTGGCGCTCGTGGTCGCTGTCGGCGTCCTCCTGTTCTTCCGGGATCCCGAGCGCGCGCCCGCCGGCGGGGTGGTGCGGGACTGCGTGCTCGCGGCCGCCGACGGCAAGGTCTCCGTGATTCGGACGGAGACCGACGACGACGGCCGGGAGCGCGTTCGCGTCGGGGTGTTCATGAACGTCACCGACGTCCACGTGAACCGCGCGCCGCTCCCGGGGACCGTCGAATCGGTCGAGCACGTTCCTGGCGGCCACCTCCCCGCGTTCTCGAAGTCGGCCGAGCGGAACGAACGACTCCACTACGACGTCGGCGGCGAGAACGAGTACCGCGTCACCCAGATCGCGGGTACTGTCGCGCGCCGCTGTCACAGCTACGTCGAACCCGGCGACGAACTCGCGGGCGGCGAGCGCTTCGGCCACATCGCGTTCAGTTCCCGCGTCGACGTCGTCCTCCCGCCGCGGTTCTCGCGCGACGACCTCCGCGTCGGCGAGAGTGACGACGTTCGCGCCGGCAGGAGCGTACTCGCCGAGGACCCCGACGACGCGTAGCGAACACGAACTCGACGGTGCGGTCGGCGCCGTGTCACAACGCTTAGGCACTCGAAGCCGGTACGAACGAGCGTGACGCTCGGCGACGCGACCGAACGACTCCGGAATCTGCTCGTCGGCGAGAGCGACGCGGATACCGCGGCCGACGCGACAGGCGCTACGGCCGACGCCACGGACGCTACGGCCGACGCCACGGACGAGGCGTCGGCCGGCGTCCGCGACCGCCTGCCAGGAGTGACGCGGCGCTCGCTGCTCGCCGGCGTCCTCGGCGTCGGCGCGGCGAAAGCCGCGGACAACGTCCTCGTCGGGTACGGGATTCTGACGGGGACGAACCTCCAGCGCCAGGACGTCGGCGCACTCGCCACCGAACGCCTCCAGCCGTCGCCGTTCGAGGTCGCCCTTCCGGCGGCGACAGTTTCGCTCGGCGCGGGCGCACTCTCCGTCGACGGGGACGCATCCGACCTGGGTGCGCTCTCGCCATCGCGCGGGCGAGAACTCGACTACGAACGCGGTCTGGCTGGCGGCGGCGAGCGCGAGCGCGGTCCCTTCGAGGAACTCGCGGCCGACTGGAACGCCATCGCCGGCCCCGCCGACGTGACGGTACGACCGACGACGCGCGCGGCGTTCTTCGAAGACGTTGCGGCGGCCGACTCGCGACCGTTCACCGTGCAGGCCCTACGCGGGAACAAGTACCACCCCGCGACGCCCGAAACCGTACGGGCGTTCGCAGCGGTCGACCCGGAACGACCGGCCGCCGTCGTCGACGGCCTCATGCACGGGTTCAACGAACGCACGAGCTACGACGTCCCGCGGTACGTCGCGGGAAGCGTCGAGGACAACGTCATCTTCGGCGCGGCCGACCTCCGCGAGCACTTCCAGGACCCCGTGACGTTCGACGCCCTCCTGAACCAGAACGATTCGGGGATGTTCTGCTACGAGTTCGTCCACCGCTCGATCGACGCGCTCCACGCCGTCCCGCCCCACCGCCAGCGCAACCCGGTGTTCGCGGGCGTCGTCACCGACAAGCGCCACAAGCACGTCTACACCGTGCTCGCGAGCGCCTACCGCGAGGACGACGAGCTCGTATTACCGATCACGTTCGTCGACTACACGCACTCCACGCTGTACGACGACTTCGCCGCAGACGTCGTCCTCGGCGACGGCGTCAACGCCTACGACTCGAGACATCGCGCGACGGACATCTACTGGAACGGCTACCGGGCGCTCTGACCCGCCAGGTCTCCGTCGCGCCCGCCCGCGAGGCTTCTGGCCGTCCTCAGCGTACGCGCGGCTACGTACGTCGGGCACTTGCGCCTCGCGTCCCTCGCACTCCAAGACTCCCCTCTTGGACACTCCGTCGCCACCCTCGCACTCCGCGAACCCCTCGATAGCCGTCGCTCGCGAGCGTTCGAGAGACGGGGTAGGCGAACCCAGCTTTCCATAGCGGTGCGTGGACGTCCACGCGGACAAAACGGCTCGGTCGTCGTGCCGCCTACATCCATATCGCCGATATCCGTACAAAACACCTCCGGTCGGTCGCACCGTCGGTAGTGACTGCTCCGCCCGCAGCGGGTACATCGCTGGTACCATCGTCGTCGCGAGGCCTACCCGCGGTGGTGTCGTGGACTGAAGTGCAGGCGCTTACCGGCCGAATCGCTCGCGTGCGGCTTCGAAGTGCGCGAGCGTGATCTCGAGGTCGTCGCGCAGCTCGTTGGCTTCCTCGGGCGTCCGGCCGTCCGCGAGTTCGCGGATGGCGCGCATCGACGCGTCCCGGACGAGCGCATCGAGTTCCGCACCCGAGTACCCTTCCAGATCCGCCGCCAGCGCGTCCGTGTCGACGTCGTCCGCGAGTGGGCGACCCGCGGTGACGACCGCGAGGATCTCGCGACGGCCGTCCTCGTCTGGTTCGGGCACCTCGATGTGCGTGTCCAGTCGCCCCGGACGCAGGAGCGCCCGGTCGATCGCGTCCTTCCGGTTCGTCGCCGCGACCACGACCAGGTTCGGGTTGTCCGCCAGCCCGTCCAGTTCCGTGAGGAACTGAGAGACGACGCGGTCCGTGACGTCGTCGCCGCCGCCACCGCCGCCGCCGTCCCTGGACTTCGCGACCGAATCGATCTCGTCGAGGAACACGATCGAGGGCGCGCTCTGTCGGGCGCGATGGAACAACTCCCGCACCGACTTCTCGCTCTCGCCGACGTACCGGTCGAGCAACTCGGGGCCTTTCACCTCGATGAAGTTCACGCCGCTCTCGCCAGCGAGCGCTCGCGCGAGGAGCGTCTTCCCCGTCCCAGGCGGACCATGGAGGAGTACGCCGGAGGGCGGACTCGTGTTCGCCGCGTCGAACAGCGGCCCGTACGATAGCGGCCACTCCACCGCCTCCTTGAGCGTCTGTTTGGCCTTCGAGAGTCCGCCGACGTCCGAGAAGTCGACGTCGGGCTGTTCCGCGACGTACTCCCGCATCGCCGACGGCTCGACCTCCGCCATCGCCCCCTCGAAGTTCCGGCGGGCGACACTCGGGTCGTCGCTCCACGCCTTCCTGGCGTCGCCTTCAGCCGGCCGGTTCCGGATGGCGTGCATCGCCGCTTCGCTCACGAGCACGTCCAGGTCCGCGCCGACGAACCCGTGCGTGCGCGAGGCGAGCGTGTCCAGGTCGACGTCGTCGGCGAGTGGCATCCCGCGCGTGTGCACGTCCAGGATCTCGCGTCGCCCGCTCTGGCTCGGCACCCCGATCTCGATCTCGCGGTCGAACCGACCGCCACGGCGGAGCGCCGGGTCGATGTCGTCGACGCGGTTCGTCGCCCCGATGACGACCACGTCGCCGCGATTCTCGAGGCCGTCCATGAGACTCAGGAGTTGCGCGACGACACGACTCTCCACGTCACCGCCCTCCTCGCGTTCGCCCGCCACGGAATCGATCTCGTCGAAGAAGATGATGCTCGGCGCCGTCTCCCGCGCCTTCTCGAACACCTCCCGCACGCGCTCCTCGCTCTCGCCCTTGTACTTCGACATGATCTCCGGCCCGGAGACGTGATGGAACTCCGCACTCACCTCGTTCGCGACCGCTTTCGCGATGAGCGTCTTCCCCGTCCCCGGCGGCCCATAGAGCAGAACGCCCCGCGGCGGGTCGATGTTCAGCTTCTGGAACAGCTCCGGCTCGGAGAGCGGGAGTTCGATCATCTCCCGCACGCGCTCCAGTTCCTCGTCGAGCCCACCGATGTCCTCGTACGTCACGCCAGCGTCCTCCTCCGTCCCCTCCGCAGTGGATTCGGACGAACTGGACGAATCGCCACCTCCACCGCTCGCGGTCGTCGCGTCCGCCGCCCCCGGCGTCGGGTCCGTGCTCGCGTCGAACGCGTCGTTCCGGACGTGCACGTTCGTGTGGGACTCGATACGGACCGGGCCCTCGGGCACGGTCTCGACGACGTGGAACGGCGACTGCGAGATGCGCTCGAGTCGTACGTGCTCGCCGACGGACACCGGTCGCCCGTCGAGGTCGCGGCGAACCGCACGTTCGACGACGCTCGACGGAACCGACCCCATCGACTCCGGCGGTGCGAGCGTCACCGTCCCCGCGTCCGAGATCTCTCGCGCGGTGATCGACACGAGGTCGCCGACCTTCGCCCCCGCGTTCGTTCGCGTGTCCGCGTCGATCCGGATGGTCCCCTCGTCCTGGTCGGCGTCCGCCGGCCAGAACTTCGCCGCCGTCGTATGCGACCCCTCGATGACGACGGTGTCACCGCTCAGTATCCCGAGTTCTCGACGCGCCGACTCCGGGAGTCTGGCGACGCCACGACCGGCGTCGCGCTTCTCCGCCGCCCGCACCGTCAACGTCACCGCGTCGCGGTCGTCGTTACTCATACCCATTTTTTCTCGGCGCTCCGCCTTGAATAGCTCGGGACAAACCACTTCACCCAGGCCCGCGTCGATTCAGATATGGTGAGTGAGACCCAGCGCGACGGCGCGACGTGGTACGAATGCGACGGCTGCGGCCTCATGTTCGACGACCAGGGCGACGCTCGCGCCCACGAAGAGAACTGCGACGCCGAAGAGCCCTCCTACATCCAGTGAGCGAACGGCGGACGCACTCGCGGTCGACGCACGCCACCCTTCGCGAATCCAGTCAGGCTGTCCGCTACTCCAGTCCGGCACGTTCCCGATGCTCGCCGGCTACGTCTTGGGCTTGCTCACGCGTCTGCACGGTCTGCCAGCGCACCTGTGTCGCCCCGCGTGGCCCGTACGACACCGCGTCCTTGAGTTCGTCCGGCAAGACGCCCCAGTCGACCGCGAGGACGTTGCCGTCGTCGTCACCGAGTTCGTACACGCCCAACCGATCGGGTGCGCGACCGACGGCGGACCGGTCCAGGGCCCGCCACCCCTTCGAGAGCGGCATCAGACGATCTCGTACGCGCGCTCCTGCATCTCGTCCTCGGCGAACACGAACACGCGACCGCGAGCGACCTCCGGGTCCGCCTCAACCTCAGTCGCGTACGCCTCCGAGCGCACCGTGACGCCCGGGAACAACTCCTCCTCCTCGCCGTTCTCGACCATCACGCGCCCGACGCCCGTGTCCTCGAGGATGTCGTCGTGCGTGTTGTGGTCGTTCACGTACACGAGCACGCCCTCCGTCTCCGTCGGATCCGTCACGAGCACCTGCGCGAGCGTCCCCGGCGGCGCACGCACCGACGAGTCCGCCTTCTCCGGCGGCCCATGATAGAACACCTGCCGGCCGTCGATGTACTCCACCTCGATACCGTCCTCGGTGAGTTCCACCCCGAGCGTATCCGGGGCCACGTCGCTACGAAAAGTCATAGCTGGACGTAGCAGGCGCGCACGCAAAAACGAATCCGTTTCGAGCGCGTCGACGCGCACTTAGGCGGGCTTGAACGTCTTCGCGATGGCGGCGACGACCGCGTTCACGACCGCGTCGCGTTCGCCAGCGAGGTACTCGAGGTGCCCCTCGTGGCCGCCGACGACCTCCACGCCAGCCTCGGGAACCGCGGACTCGGTCTGGGACGCGATGCGGCGCACGTCCAGGTCGTCCGCCGCGCGCAGATGCATGTCGTCCCCACCGGTCCCGATGGTGACGACCGGCTCGTCGTACTCCTCGCGCAGGTCGCGGTGGAGCGCGTCGAGCAGGAGTTCCGCGGGCGGGAAGTCGAAGCGGTCCGTGAACGCGTCCGTGTCGATGATCGCGAACCGAACGCCTTCCGCGGTCCGCGTCGACAGGTTGTGGCGCGCCGTCTTCTTCTCCTTCCCCATCTTCTCGACGTACTGGTCGCTGACGTGTCCCGAGAGACCCTCGCGACGACCGAACAGGAGGTCGTCGACGAGTTCGCGCTTGTCCTTGTACGACTGGTAGAACGCCTCCAGCGCGATAGCCTGTCGGAGTTCGGTGACGTCTTCGACGTCGTACCCGGCGTCACGCGCCAGTTCGGCGTACGCCTCGGGCGTCTCCTCCCAGTAACTGACCGCGGGCAGGTGCGTCAGGTGGTCGCGCGAGTCGTCGTTGACGTGCGCCGCGACGTTCGCGGCGAGCGCGGACGTCGTCACGCCGTCGTCGGCGTCCGCGAGGTGCGGGTTGACGACCGCCGCGAGTTCGTCGATGACGTCCTCGTCGGGAACGGTCGCGTCGATCGCGACGCGCTCCACGCCGTAGACGTCGAGGAACTCGTAGCCTTCGGCGGACTCGAGCGTCGACCCGGCACCGGCGAGGACGACGAGCGGGAACTGCTCGCCGTGGCGGTCACGGTCCTCGAGCATGTCCGTCACGTCGTCGGTCGCCGCGTCCATCCCGTAGTAGTCGTCCTCGAGCGGCCGTCGCTCGAAGAAGTGGTACTCGGCGTCCTCGCGCGCGTGCTCCTCGCGAACGAGCGGGAGGACGGCGCGTTCGATGGCGGCACCGGCGACGTACCCGTCGGCGGTCGCGGTGTGTCGGACGACGACCGGACGACCCGTGAAGACGGCCTGCCGGATCGTCGACGCGACGTCGCGGATCTCGTCGTGCACGGCCGCGACGGTGTCGTGGTCGGCGAGCAGGTCGACGTCGCCCGGGTCGGCTTCGGCGGCGAGCGCCGCCTCCAGTCGCGCACGAATCACGTCGGCGTCGTCGCCTTCGAGCACGTCGAGGACCTCCGTCTCGATCTGGAGGTCGCCGTGATGGCGTTCGACCTCGCCGTCGATGCGGACGACGTCCTCGGCTTCGACGTCGGGGTACGCGCGAACGCCCGCGGATTCGAACGCCGCCGCCTCGATGACGCCGGCCTCGTCGCGGACCTCGAACACGGTCGGTCCCGACGTCTGCCGGATGCTCACGACCTCGCCCTCGATGCGGACGACCTGTCCGACCTTGTCGTCGACCGTGTCGAGCGTCGTCCGGGACAACTCCTCGGACTCCGCGTCGGCGGCCTCGACTGCTTCGTCGGCCGCGGCGTCGTCGGCGTCGGACTCGACGTCAGCGTCCGTCTCCGCGTCGGCGTCGGGCTCGACGTCAGCGTCCGTCTCCGCGTCGACGTCGGTCTCTGCAACGTCCTCGACCGCCTCGGACGTCTCGGTCTCGGTTTCGTCGAACTCGGCTTCCTCGGACTCGAGGTCGGCGGTTTCGACTGCCGTCGTCTCCTCGGGCGCGTCGGATTCGACCGCATCGACGGCGGCCTCCTCGGGTTCCGCGGTGGCGTCCGCGTCCACCGCCTCGCCGGCGCTCGGTGCGTCGTCTTCGTTCGTTGCTCCTGGCTCCGCGTCCTCCTCGCTGGGCGTGCGCGTCTCGGTGTTCCCCGTACGCGACGTGCTCTCAGAAGGGTGGTCGTCCTCGTCGTCCTCGGGGAGTTCGTCGCCGTGAGGCGTGTCGACGAGGTGCCCGCGGAACTCGCGCTCGCGCTGGCGGATCGACCAGCCGAGGTCGACGTTCCCGTTGTCGCGCACGTCCGTCACCTGCACGAAGACGGTGTCGCCAGCCTCCCAGTCGAGGGAGTCCAGGCGTCGGTCGAGTTCGCTTCGATGCAACAGGCCGGTGACGTGGTTGCCGATGTCCACGAACACACCGAACTCGGCGTAGCCGTCGACGGTGCCTTTGTAGTAGCGGCCAGGCGTCAACTGTTCGGGGGAGTTGCCTTCGAATTCGAACAGCGCGTCCTCCTCGTGACTCGAACAGATGTGCCCGTCCACGGGCGTACCGCAGATGATACAATTACCCATTTGCTCTGGTAGAGGAAACCCGGCCTAAAACTGTTGTCGAAGTTCGTCCGTCGTCGACGCGACGCCGTCTCGACCCACCACGTGCGACGCACACCCGCCTGAATCCGGGTGCTGGAGCGGCTCCGGGGGCCGATACCGCGTCCAGATACGGGTGCCGGGTCGCGAACTTTTAGGTGGAGTCGCGGCGAATAGTAACGTGACTATGGAGCTAACCTGGTACGGGCACTCGACGTTCGGCGTCGAAGTCGGCGATACAGACCTCCTCATCGATCCGTTCTTCGAGAACCCGAAGACGGACACGGACCCAGAGGAACTCGACCCGGATTACGTCCTCCTCACGCACGGGCACGCGGACCACATCGGTGACGTCGACCGCTACGAGGGTACGAAACTCCTCGCCACGCCCGAGATCGTCGAGTACTGTCGGGACAACTTCGGCGACTACGAGGCAGTCGGCGGCATGGGGATGAACCTCGGCGGCACCGTCGAGATCGGTGACGCGTTCGTCACCATGCATCGCGCCGACCACACGAACGGCATGGAGACGAGTTACGGCGCGACGGGCGGCATGCCCGCGGGATTCGTCATCTCCGACACGAAACCGACGCAGGTCGCCGACGAGGACTCCACGACGTTCTATCACGCCGGCGACACCGGCCTGATGACGGAGATGCGCGAGGTCATCGCACCGTACCTCGAACCCGACGCCGCCGCCGTCCCCATCGGCGACCACTTCACGATGGGACCGATGCAGGCCGCCGTCGCCGTCGACTGGCTCGACGTCGACCACGCCATCCCGATACACTACGACACGTTCCCGCCGATCGAGCAGGACCCCGCGGACTTCGAGCGCGAGGTCAAGGGCGTCGGCAGTACCGCGACCGTGCACGCACTCGAGGGCGACGAATCCATCGACCTGGACGCGTCGATGCTGGACTGACCCCAGCGAGACGTCTTCCGTCAACGTTCGTCGAAAAAAGGAATCGGCCGAATCGTTCCGCAGTCTGCTTTCTCAGGCGCTTTCCTGGTTCATGTACTCGCGAGCCCCCAGTCCGATCGCGAGGATGAACGCGAGCGCGAAGCCGAGCGCGAACACCTGCATGATCGGAACGGCGAATCCGGCACCGCCGCTCGTGCCAGCGAGCACGCTGAACGCGACGAGCACTGCGACGAGGTAGACGAACGCCTGCAGGCCCATTCCGAACATCTCACCCATGCGCGTGTCGCCCTCGGTTGCGGTCGCGACGATGCGGTCCTTGACGAGGTCCGCGAGCCAGAAGCCGACGCCGAGGACGAGCAGTGCGACGGCGGCGGTCGGGATGAACTCGACGACGCCGTTGAGCGCGGCCGAAACCCGACCGAGCTGGAGTTCGTTCGCGATGAGGAACGCCGTCAACAGGTAGATGTACACTTTGACGAAGGTCCCGATGAGGTCGCCGAGGCGACGACGTTCTCCAAGGAACATCTCGCCGAAGACGGAGTCATTGGCCCGTTCGCTGACGTCCATCCGGTTCACGAACCCGGCCACGCGCCCGCCGATGATCGTGGCAGCCACGAACCCGAGGACGGCGATGACGATCGCGTACACGATGTTCGGGAGGATACCGTTGATGTCCTCGATGAGTCGATCTCCGACATCCTCACCCAGTTCCTGTAGCGGCATCATCGCGACTTTCTCTATCATGCTACGTACCCACCGTGGAACGTCATTCGGTTCGATTTCATGCTAACCCATTGAGTGGTCTCGGGAGGTGTAATTATTTGTTTCGGATGTTACGGGCGTAATTCCTGTCGCTTCCAGTCCAACGCGCCCGGGTTTCGCGGTCGAGTTGCGACCGACGAACGAGCGACCGGCCGGGGGGCGTTCGCCGCCACTGCTCTCGGACCGTCACGATTCGCTCGACTCACTGATATACGACGATCTTTCCCGCACGTGACTGTATACCCATGCCAGCGCGTGACGTTGCTATCCGGCGACGAAACGGTTTTACGGCGGGGTCGCTTGTGACTGTGGAAACGGTGATTCTCTATGCAACTAACTGTCGACGATACGGCGGCCCAGGACGAAGCGATAAGCACGCATACCGGTCGGTCCTTCAGACCTCTCGACCCACAGCCCGAGCAGATCGCGCTCGCGGACCTCGCGCACGGTCTCTCTAACGTCTGTCGTGGTGCGGGCCAGACGGCGTTCTTCTACAGCGTTTCCCTGCACTCCATCCACGTGACCGAGGAACTGGCGCGGAACGACGAGAGCGAGCTGGTACAGTTCTACGGACTGCTCCACGACGCGGCGGAGGCGTACGTCACGGACGTTCCGAGTCCGCTCAAGCGCCACCTCCCCGGCTACCGCGAGATCGAGGACGACATCCAGGCGGCAGTGTGGGCGGCGTTCGACGTCGACCAACCGAGCGATGAACAGTACCGCGCCGTCAAGCGTGCGGATCGCGCGCTCGGCCAGTACGAACTTCCGGAACTGTTCCCCCAGCAGACGTGGGAGGGCGAACGCCCCGACCTCGACTACGACCTGCGCGCCGACGCCCGCTTCGACGTCCCCCGTCGGTTCGAAGCGATGGCTGGCGACCTCGCCGGTCGCGTCGGCGCGTCCGTCCCGACCTGAGCACGTTCAGTCGCTCTCGTTCCCCGAGGTGGGAGCTGTCGCGTCCGCGACCCAGTCGCCGTACGCGTCGAGCATCGTCGTCTCGTCGAAGCGTTCGATGCAGGGGACGTCGTACGGATGCAGTTCTTCGATTCTGGCTTCGAGCGCGTCGTAGCGTTCGTCGGTGGTCTTGGCGAGCAGGATGACTTCGTCGTCGTGCTGGATGGCGTCGCCGCCGTCGGCGTCGCCGCCGTCGGCGTCGGTCCAGCGGTACGTCGAGCGGCAGCCGAGTTCGTTGACGCACGCGGCGAGGCGCTCCTCGACGAGCGCGTTCGCGATGTCGCCTGCAGTGTCGGGCGGTGCGGTCACGTACGCGGTCGGCATCGCTACTCGATGGGGCGGAACGAGCCGTCGATGTCCCACTCGTGGACGCAGTGCACGTCGCCGATGGCGTCGTCGGCGTCGGCGACGCGCCACGTCTCGTGGTCGTCGTCCCAGACCTCCACTCGGTCGCAGCGCTCGCACTCGCGCTCGTCGGGCGTGCGTAGTTCGGCCATGCGTGTTCGTCGACCGTCCGTGAACTTGAACCTTCACCGTGCGGCGACACTCGCAGGATCGACGTCGACGGGTCCGGTGGCCGGTCGTCGCTCGGTGCGGACGTGCCAGAACCCATCCGGGATAAATTCTTCCGCTCGTACTTGAGGTAACTTTAGAAGGATGGCGTGCTTCATGCAAGACGATGTCACACGAAACGTCGCGTCGGTCCGTCCTCGCGGGCGCCGGCGCGTTACTCGGTGGACTCACACTCGGAACCAGACACGTCTCCGCAAGCACCGCCAGCGACCGGCACGTCCTCGACCTCGCGGGCGAGAGCGACGACGTCCTCGACGACCTCGAGGTCATCCATCACATCGAAGAGATCGACGCGGCGGTCGTCCGCGGGAGCGAGTCTGACGTACAGGGCCTGCGCTCCACGAAGGACGTCCGCTTCGAGGTCGACACGCCGGCGTCGAAGGCCGTCACCGAGACCGATACCGTGGACGCGTACGACGACCCGCTCTACGACCTCCAGTGGGACAAGACCGCCCAGGACGTCCCCTACCTGCACTGGAAGCACCGCGGCGACGGTACGCGCGTTGCCATCATCGACTCGGGCGTCTACGGCGACCATCCCGACCTCGCCCACGCCATCGACGAGGAGCGCTCGATGAACCTCACCACCGACGACGGGGACTACAACCCCAGCGGCGCGGGCGACCACGGGACCCACGTCGCGGGCACCGTCGCCGCCGACGACCGGAACGACGTCGGCGTCGTCGGGACGGCGCCCGACGCCGACATCGTCTCGCTCCGCGTGTTCTCCGCGACGGCCGGTGCGTCCTTCGGAACGATCATCCAGGCGATAGTGCAGGCGGGCGTCGTCGGGTGCGACGTCGCGAACCTGAGCCTCGGCGCGTATCCGCTGCCCGGCGACGACCCCGTCGTCGAGATGTTCAAGACCCTCATCGAGCGCGCGGTCGACTTCGGGAACGAACGGGGTTGCCTGTACGTCGCCGCTGCCGGCAACGACGGCACGAACCTCGACGCGGACGGCGACCTCCTCAGCCTCCCGAACGAGGCGGACAACGTGATGAGCGTCGCCGCGACCGGCCCCATCGGGTACCGCTGGGACGACCACAACAACACCCGCAACAGCGAGGCCGCGCTGAACGACCTCTGGAAGGCGACGAACACGCCCGCGTTCTACACGAACTACGGCGAGGAGGCCGTCGACGTGAGCGCGCCCGGCGGCAACATCGACCTGGACGCGAACGCCGAGAAGGCGTTCTACGACCTCGTGCTGTCGACGGTCATCGACGTCGACGACGACGGGAACGTCTCGCCGTCGTGGGGCTGGAAGGCGGGGACGAGCATGGCCGCGCCGAACGTCGCCGGCGCCGCCGCGCTCGTCGTGGCGAACAACCCCGGGGCGTCGCCCGCCGAGGTCCGCGAGCACATCGAGGCGACCGCGGACGACGTCTGGGGCGAGGACGAGTACCACGGCGAAGGGCATCTCGACACCGCTCGCGCCGTCCGGAAGAAGCTCGGGAACGGCAAAAAGTAGGCACGACCGACAGATCGCGGGAGTCGACGACCCGTGTCGACGGTGTCGTCAGTAGACCGCGTCCTCGACGGTATCGTCAGTAGACGGCGTCGACGACGTCGTCGTCGAGGTCCTCGAACGCTTCGAGGTACGCTTTGCGTTCCGCGCGCAGTTCCGCGGCGGCGTCCTCGTAGTCCGCGACGTGGTCGGGGACGTAGAACTCGTCGACGGCCAGTCCGGGTACCTGGCTCGGGATGGTGAGGCGAGTGCGGTCGTCGACCTTCCAGTCGACGCTCCCGCGAGCGATCTCGCGGAGGAGCGTGACGGACTCCTCGACGCCGACGTCGACGGGGTCGTCGGTCCCGACGTGGCCCGTGTTGAGGACGAAACAGTCGACGTCGAGGGCCGCGACGAGGTCCCGGAACCGGTTCCCTTCCTTGCCTTCGCTCCCGACGATGAATGGGTTCGTGCCGACGACGCGGATGGCGTCACCGGCGGCGTCGGGGTCGCCAGCGCTCGTCTGGATGGATTCGCCGAGCATGAACGCCGCCGCGGCCTGCGCGTCGTCGAGCTTCGCGACCGGTGGCATGAGCGGGTTGCGGGTGATGAAGAACACCTGGTCGACGCGGTCGAGGTCGACGTCGTCGGCGGCGCTCGCGAGGTGGTCGCGCTCGACGACCGCTCGGGAGTTCGTCGTGTACCGGTCCTCCTCGAAGTGGACGGTACCGTCGTCGTCGACGGCGACGTTCTCCAGGACCGCCGAGTCGTCGGTGGCGGCGTCGAAGAGCGCGGGCTGTTCCTCGCGGTCGAGCCCGATCGTCTTGATGTAGAGGCCGTTCCCTTCGCTCCCCGCGACCTCGCCGTCGGGCGTGAGCGCGCACACGTCGTCCTGGAGCATCGCCGCGGACTCGCCCGCGGACGACTCGAGCCAGCACGAGTGCGCGGTGAGCGTCGACTTCCCGGTTGCAGAGAGTCCGAGGAACACCTGGCCGACGGTCTGGAGGTCGGCGTCGGCGTCACCGTCCGCGTCGCGACGGACGGTCACGCGCTTCGACCCGGCGTGCAGGCCGAGGCCGCCACGGCGTTTCGCCCGCTCCATGAACAGCCGCAGGAAGCTCTTCTTCGCCTCGCCCGTGTAGTCGCTCCCGACGACGGCGGTGACGCCCTCGTCGACGAGCACGCGGATGGCGGTCTCCTCGACGTCGGGGACCTGCACGGTGACGAAGTCCGGGTCGGGGTCGTCGCGCTCGACGGGCTCGAACAGCTTCGCCCACGCGAGCGCGATCCTGGCGTACGGCTTCGGAACGTACAGCCGGCAGACGTACGACGCCGACTCGTGGCGACCCATCCGTCGGTCGAGACACACCCACTCGTCGTCGCCGATGCAGTCGACGGCGTCCGTGACCACGCGGTAGTCCTCGTCCGCGAACTCGTGGTCGACCGTGTTCTTCGTGCGGTCGGCGCTCCGCGACCGGTACTCGCTCACGTAACTGGGCGAGTCGTACTCGGTCGTGGTCTCGAGGTGCGAGGAACAAGAGCGGAGTTCGTCGAGGGAAGGCGCGTAGGTCACGTTCGAAGTGGATTCCGGGTCGGGGAAGTCCGACCGTCTTGTCGAGGTCGCCGGGCGTTCCATCCCGATGTCTGACATCGTGATTGATTAGATTTCGTAATGCCGTATAAATATGCTGGATGTACTCCCGAGCTAGTCGTCGCCTTCCTCACCGAGCCCTGTCGCAAGCACGCGTCTGCGTGCCGTGAACGCGTCCACGAACCGACGGACGACCCCGGGTAACCGTCACCTGTAAGTCCCAGCCCTGCGTCGGTCCGCGCATGATCAAACTGGTCAACCTCCTGGTTCGAGCGGACGACCTGACCCACGAGGCGTTCGTCGACTACTGGTACGACGAGCACGTCCCGCTCGCGTCGGAGTTACCGCACGCGAAGAAGTACGCGACGAGCGTGCCCAGCGACCCCGAGCGGAGCGAGTACGACGGCGTCGTCGAACTGTACTTCGAGGACATGGGCGACCTGAAGGCCGCGTTCGACTCCGAGGTCGGCAAGGAGGTGCAGGCGGACCTCGCGGAGTTCGCGAAGCCCGACGAGGGGCCGACGCTGTACGTCGAGGAGACGGTACAGTTCGACGACACCGCGAGCCCGGACGTCGACGTCGAGGAACGATGAACACGGCTGAACGCGTCGTCGAGACGCTCGACGCGCTCGACACCGAGTTCGTGTTCGGGTACCCGGGTGGTCGCGTCATCGAACTGTTCGAGACGATCGCGCACGGCGACAGCGACGTTCAGGTGGTGCGCCCGCGGGACGAACGCGAGGCGAGCCAGATGGCCGAAGCGTACGGACGGATGACGAGCACCCCAGCGGTGCTCGCGGGCCAGGGCCCATGGATCGGGAGTCTCGGGAACATGGGGCAGATGGAGGCGCGGCTGGCGTCGTCGCCGCTCGTCACGCTCACCGAGGCGAGCGAGCGCGGCGACTACTCGACGCTCGCGCCCTACCAGCAATCGCGCGGCGACTACGGCGGCCTCTCCCTGCCGAAGATCCTCGATGGCGTGACGAAGGAGTGGTGGTTCCCGCGGAGCGCGACCGAGACCGTTCGGTCGGTACAACTCGCGTTCAAGCACGCCACCGCGGGTCGGCCCGGGCCGACTGCGGTCATCCTCGACGGCGACGCGGTGAGCGAGTCGTTCCCCGAGGACGCGATCCCGCCGGTGTGGGACGACCAGCGGCAGGTCCAGAACTGGCAGAGTCAACCCACGGACCGCGACGTCGCCGCCGCGGTCGAGCACCTGGAAGACGCGGAGAAACCCGTGATTATCGCAGGGAACGGCGTGCACGCCGCTGACGCGTACGACGAACTGGAAGCGGTCGCCGACGCGTACGACGCCGTCGTCGCGACCTCGTACCTGGGTAAATCCACCATCGCGGAGACCCACGAGCGCGCGGCGGGCGTCATCGGGTCGTTCGGGCACGAGGGCGCGAACCAGGTCGTGAGCGAAGCCGACACCTTGCTCGTCGTCGGCTGCCGGATGAACCCGATGGACACGAACTGGCAGGCGGCGTCGTTCATCGATCCCGAGGAGCAGACCATCGTGCACGCGGACATCGACACGCGCAACGCGGGCTGGGTGTACCCCGCGGACGTCGGCCTCATCGGCGACGCCGCCGAGAGCCTGCGTGCACTCGACGCGAGCGGCGACGCGACGAACGACTGGGCGCTCGACCGCGCTGAGGAAGCACGCGAGGACTTCGCCGTCGAGAAGTGCGAGAGCGACGCGGTCCCGATCAAGCCTCATCGGGCGTGCAAGGCTATCGAGTCGGTCGTCGACGACGACACCGTCGTCACCGCGGACTCCGGGAACAACCGCTTCTGGCTCCTGAACTACCTCCAGACGGACTCGACGGGGTCGTACTACGGCTCCGGCGGCGTCGGCGGGATGGGGTGGGCGCAGCCAGCGGCCGTCACCGCCGCACTCCTCGGCCACGACGCGATCGCGGTCGCGGGCGACGGCGGGTTCACGATGACGATGACCGCCGTCGAGACCGCGGTCGACCACGACGTCGCGCCGACGTTCGTCGTCCTGAACGACACCAGCCTCGGGATGGTCCGCCAGATGGACGAGGACATCCCTGGCGTCGAATTCCACGACACCGACTTCGTCCAGGTCGCCGAAGGCCTGGGCGGTCGCGGCGTGCGCGTCACCGAACCCGAGGACCTCGTTCCCGCACTCGAGAACGCGAAAGCCGCGAGCAAGCCGACCGTCGTCGACGTCCGCATCGACCGCGACGAGAACATGGCCGACCAGCTCGCGAGCTCGTTCTACGAGGACGTCGGCGGGCTGCATGAGTAACCGACCGCGTCTCGACAGCGTTCGCGAGTAAGATGGGACGCGACTGGTCCTCACACCCCGTCGACGCCCTCCGCGCCGTCGATTGGCGACGCCGCGTCGCGGACGTCCTCGTCGGGCCGCGAACGCACCGCCAGGTCGCGCTCTCCGTCGCACTCCCGCTCTCGCTCGTGGCGGTGACGGCCGTCGGCGATCCAGTCGGATTGTTCGGGCAGGCTGGTGGCGGTGTCGTCATCATCTCGCCGTACGCGTTCGTCGTCGCGCTCACGGTCACCGCACTCGTCGGTTACGCGGAACGCGGCTTCGCTGTCGCCGTGCTAGCGGCCTACGGATCGTGGCACGGGTCGTACCTCCATCACGTCCTGCGTGCCGGCCCCGACGGGATCGCCAGCAACGTGTCTCTGGGCGGGATGGCGACGCTGTACTATCTGCTTCTCGCTGGTGTGATCGCGTTCTGGCCGTTCGTTCTGGGCCTCTCGGTGCGAACCCTCGTCGGGTACGCCCGCGAGCGCAGTCTCGGCTCGATCGACGGGCGGTCAGATGGGTAGGAGCGACCGGATCATCCAGTACGGGCCCTGCGCGATGCCGCTGAGTACGCCGAGGACCGTCGGTCGTGGTTCGCTCGCGGGTTCGAGCGCGCTCGCGTCGCTGGCGCTGACGCGCACGAGTTCGCCCGTGTTCGCGCGCTGTCCGTCCTCGGTGACGCGGAGGCAGACGAGTGCGTCCTCGGGCGTGCCGACGACGCGGTAGACGCCTTCCGTCAGGGGGCCGTTCGCGGGCGCTTCGAGGAAGTCGCCGACGTCGACGGCGTTCGAGTCGACCATGCGACTGCGTTCGCCCGGACGTCGGATAACCGTTGCTGGCGTCGATGGCTGGGAACTCCCGAGGAGTGTCAACCTTTTTCGCGTCGCCGGGCGAACCCGCGACGTATGAGCGACAACATTGTCCTCGTAACCGGTGGTACGGGATTCATCGGGTCCTATGTTGCAAAGGACCTCGTCGAGCACGGGCACGACGTGGTCGCGTACGACCTGTCGACGGACGAGCGCATCCTGGAGAAGGTCGGCGTCGCCGACGACGTCGAGACGCGTCGCGGCGACGTCACGGACTCGACGGACGTCGTGAACGCGGTCGCGCAGACCGACGCGACGCACATCGTTCACCTCGCGGCGCTCCTGACGAACACGGCGGAGGAGAACCCGCGTGCGGCACTGAAGGTGAACGTCGAAGGGACCTCGAACGTGTTCGAGGCGGCGCGCACGCTCGACGACCAGGTCGAGCGCGTCGCGTGGGCGTCGAGCGCGGCGATCTACGCACCGCCGAGTAACTACGCCGACGGCGACGACTGGTGGGTGACCGAGGACGACCTCACCTATCCCGACACGCTCTACGGGGCGACGAAGGAGTACAACGAGCATCAGGCTCGCGTGTACCGCGAGGAGTACGGCGTCAGCGACGTCGCACTCAGACCGACGGTCGCGTACGGCCCCTATCGCGAAACTGGTGGGTCGGCGTTCCTCGCGAACATCATCGAGAAGCCCGCACTCGGTGAACCGTTCGAGGTCGACTACGGCACCGAGGAGATCGACTGGCAGCACGTCGCGGACATCGCTCAGTCGTTCCGCCTTGCCACGTTCGCCGACGAGGACGACCTCTCCCAGCGCGTGTACAACGTCCGCGGTCAGCTCGCGAGCGTCCGCGAGGCCGCCGAGACCGTCGAGAGCATCATGCCGGACGCGGACATCACGGTGAACGACGACGGCGAACTCCCCTGGACCCAGCGCCTCGACATGACCGCCATCCAGGAGGACCTCGGGTACGACCCCGAGTACGACCTCGAAACCGGGTTCCGTAGCTACATCAACACGCTCCGGAAGGAGAACGGACTCGACCCGGTCTGAGTCGGTGCTGTCGGGGGTTCAGGCGTCAACTGTCGTCGTCTCGGTGCCGATCTCGTCTTCCAGGACGGAGGCGAGGACGACGGTCACGGTACTCGTCGTCACGCCCACGACGACGGGTGGGACCGTCGCGATGGTCGAGTCGAGGACGGCGGTCGCGTCGGTGAGTGCGTGCCAGGTGACGACCGCACCGAGTCCGGTGAGGACGCCGGCGAGCGCGCCGACGGTCGTCGTTCGCTCCCAGTGGAGGCCGAGGAGTATCGGCGCGAACAGCGCCCCCGCGAGCAAGGCGGCGTACAGGGCGACGATGAGCTGGACGAGCCCGCCGAGCAACGATGGCCGGAGGGCGAACACGAGTGGGACGATCGCGCTGATGGCCGTCGCCGCACGGGCGGCCACGAGCACGTCGTCGCCCGACCTCAGGCGGTCGAAGCCGTCGGCCGGCCGGAGTACGGCGGCGTAGAGGTCGTACGCGAGCGCCGACGAGGAGACGAGCAGAACCGAGTCGATGGTGCTCAGGACCGCGGCGAGCACGGCGAGCAACAGCAGGCCGCCGGCGACCGGACCGAACAGCGACACCGCGAGTTCGGCGACGGCGGCGTCAGGGTTCGCGAGCGCCGGGAACTGGACGCGTGCGATCAGTCCCAGGACGGCGATGCACACGGCGACGAACGCCTGCAGGACGACGGAACGGCGGATCGCGGACGTGACGGTTTCGGGGTCACGCATCGCGTAGATGCGACTGACCTCGTAGGGTGCGACCGTCATCCCGAGGCCGAACGCGAGCGCGAACCCGAGGACCCGCTCGGGTGCCATCCCCCAGCCCAGGAGGTTGGCGTCGACCGTGCGGACGCCGCCGTGGAGTGCGTGGACGCCGCCGACGTCGAGGACGCCAACGACGACCGCGACGGCGAGCGCGACCACCATCAGCGCCATCTGGAGGGCGTCGGTGAGGATGCTGGCGCGCATACCGCCCGTGGTCGTGTACGCGACGGCGACGCCGACGATGAGGAGTGCGCCGTACAGCCGTGGAATCCCGAGGACGGATTCGAGGACGACGGCCCCGGCGACGTACTGGGCGGCCGTGTAGACGAGGTAGATGACTGCGATGACGGTGGCGACGAGCGCTCGCGAGCGCCGTCCGTTCGCGCCGTCGCCGTCGAACCTGTCGGCGACGAACTCCGGGACGGTGACGCCAGCGAACCGACGCAACTGCGGGGCGACGAACAGCATCGAGACGAGCCAACCGAGCCAGATGCCCGGCCAGACGGCGAGAAAGCTGACGCCGACGGCGTAGTGGATGCCGATGGTGCCGACGAACGTGCCTGCGCTCATCTGCGTGGCCGCGAGTGACGCAGCACCGACTGACGCGCCGACGTCGCGGTCGCCGACGAAGAACCGCTCGACGTCGCTGGTCGACCCGGCTCGCTGACTCGCTGTGTCCGCGTGCAGGTCCGATCCGCTCACCTCCGTGTCGTTCGGCATCGGTTATTCTCGTACGACCCGACCAAACTCTCCCATGATATAAATTGTTCGGGCTCAAACACGAGGGCATGTCTGGGGGACGTGACGAAGTCCGTATCCTCTGTATCGACGATGACGGGGCTCTCCTGTCGCTTTCGACCGATATGCTGGAACGAGCCGACGACGCGTTCGTGACGGCTTCCCTACAGGACCCGACGGAGGCAGTCGAGATGTTGACAGCCGAGGGGCCGTTCGACTGCGTCGTCTGCGACTACGACATGCCGAGAATGACGGGGCTGGACGTCCTGGAAGCGGTCCGGGAGATCCGGCCCGACCTCCCGTTCATCCTCTACACCGGGAAGGGGAGCGAGGAGATCGCGAGCGAAGCAATCTCCGCGGGCGTGACGGACTACCTCCAGAAGGGAACCGGAACCGAACAGTACGAGTTGCTCGCGAACCGCATCCGGAAGTACGTCGACCGGTGCCGTGCGAACCGCGAGTACGAACTCACCGAGCAGCGGTATCGGACGCTCGTCGAACAGTCGATGGTCGGCATCGGGCTCTCTCAGGACGGCGTCTTCGAGTACGTCAACCCGAAGTTCGCGGACGTCTTCGGGTACTCGACGGAGGAACTCGTCGATCGGTCGGTCGACGACGTCGTTGCACCCCCTGACCACGGACGACTCGGGGAGGCGATCGAGTCCCGCGAGTCCGGCGACGTCGACAGCGTCCATTACGTCCTCACGGGTCGTCGGAAGGACGGCGAGGTGTTCGAGATCGAGGTGAACGGGAGTCGAGTGACCTACGAGGGCGAACCGGCAGTGCTCGGTCTGGTTCAACCCCTGGCCGCACGCCGGCGGGCCGTCGTGGAAGCAGACGCGAACGAGACGTGGGAGTCCGACGTCCGCGTCCAACTCGAGCGCGCGCTCGGAGAGCTCGCCGGACACGAAGACGTCGCGCCAGCGCGTCAAGTCATCGAGTCAGCGCTCCAGGCGCTCGGGTGCGACGAAACGGACGTTCCGGAGGGGCTCGGAACGGTCGCGCTCGCGGAGCGCAGCCGGTCGACGCTCTCCGACTCCGGTCACGACATCGACCTGACGGTGGCTGATTCGCGGACGGTCGTCGCGAGCGAATCGGCGATCGACCGGCTGTTCGAATCGCTCTGGGAGGCCTGGGGTGCCCTGGAGGGTGAACCCAGTGCGACGCTCTCGGCGTCGGCGGACGCGTTCTCGGTTGCGTTCGAGCCCGGGATCGACGATTCGTCGTTCGAGCCACCGGCGGACCCGCCGGCAGTCGGCCGGATGGCCGAGCTCCTCGACTTCGACGTCTACGTCTCGACGGCAGAGCACGGCGGGCGAACGTACACGTTCCGGGGCGTCGAGTCGGCGTGAACCGGTGGCGGTGAGCGTTTTCCGCTGGGGGTAACGCCTTAGACCACCCGTGGTGAATCAACTGGCATGGCTACGGGTTTCGACATCGGGACGCGTGGGTTCAGGGTGGCGAGAGGCGACCCCGGGTCGCCATCGGTCTCTGAGACCTCACCGCTCTACTTGCGGGTTTCGAGCGCTGACTTCGAGGACACCGACCTCTCGGAGTCGGCGCTCACGACGGTGCGCGTGGACGACGAGACGTACGTCGTCGGGCCGGACGCGACGCGTGCGGCGGCGGCCGTCGGTGGCGAACCGGAGCGGTTGCTCGACCACGGCGTGCTCTCCGCTCGGGACGGTGCGAGCGACGTGTTCGGCGCGATCGCGTCGGACTTCCTCGGTGAACCGGATGGCGACGACCGGCTCGCGTACTCGGTGCCGGGGACGATAGTGGACGCGGACGTCCCGACGAGCAGGCACCGGGAGGTCGTCCGGGACGTCCTGGTGAACCTCGGGTACGAGCCGACGCCGGTCGCGGCGGGGTTCGCGGTGGTGTACGACGAACTCGGTGACGGGAACCTGACGGGCGTCGGCGTTGCGGTCGGTGCGGAGTCGACGGCGGTGGCGCTCGTCTACTACGGCGTGCCGGTGCTCGCGTTCTCGGTCGCGAAGGGGAGCGAGTGGGTGGCGGAGCAGGCCGCGGCGGCGACGGGCGAACCGCTCGATCAGGTGCTGAGCGTGCAGGCGCGGACGACGCTCGAGTCGGGAATCGAGGGCGGGGTCGAGGGAGCGCTCGCTCGCGGGTACGACGCGCTCGTCGGCGATCTCGTCGGCGCGGCGGCGGCGGAGGCGAGCGAGGAGGACGTCCGCGAGGGCGTGTCGGTGCCGGTCGTCGTCGGTGGCGAGGGCGCGGTCCCGGGATTGGAGGTCTTCGCTGCGGGCCGCTTCGACGAGGGTGGGCTGGACGTTCGCGTGACGGACGCGGTCCTCGTCGACGACCCGGGGGTGAGCGTCGCGCGGGGGTCGCTGGCGGCGGCCGCGGACGACGTGGACGCGTACGAGGACGTGACGTGGGGGGCCGACGGCGGGTTCGCTGGCGGTGGTGCCATCGACGCGCAGGCATCCACGGCCCCCGCCGCGGGCGGTGCCGCCGCCGACGCCGGCGACGACGGTGCCGGCGGCGACGACGTGGTCGTCCCTGACCCGTCCCCTGACCCGATGCCGGACCCGGCTGGCGACGCTGGGGCGGCGGCGGACGACGCCGCCATCACGAAGTTGTTCGACCGGCTCGCGGACCGCGACGAGGAGATCGCGGACCTCCGGGGCCGACTGGACGACGTCTCGGATCGGCTCGCGGAGCTGACGGACGCGACGGCGACGAACGAGCGCGTCGCGGACGTGGAGGCAGACGTCGATTCGGTGTCGACGACCGTGGACGACACCAGCGAGTCCGTTTCCGACCTCGACGCGGAACTGGACGCGCTCGACGCCCGGCTGGCGGACGTCGGGGACGTGCTAGACGACGTGGCGGCGCGGATGGCGGACGCGGACACGGTCAGCGAACTCGACGCCGACGTGAGCGCGCTCGAGGCGGACGTCTCCGACGTCGACGCGAACGTCGAAGGTCTGGATGCCGAGTTCGACCAACTGGACGCCGACGTCGAGGATCTGGACGGTCGGCTCGAGGACCTGGATGCGACGCTTTCCGCGCTCGAGAGCGACCTCGCCGGCGTCGACGACTGCACGACCGCACTCGTCGACCGAACGGACAGCCTGGAAACCCAGACGAGCGAACTGGACGAGCGAACGAACGAACTGGACGAGCGAACGAGCGACGTCGTGGTCGACGTCGAGGCCGTCGAGGACGCGACCGAGTCGCTGACCGAACGCGCGGACGACCTCGACGACGCGGTCGAATCGCTCGAGACCGACCTCGACGCCGTGGTCGAATCGATCGAGTGCGACGTCGGCGCGATCGAATCCGACGTCAGCGAACTCGAGTCCGACCTCGAGGCGGCCGTAGCCGACGCGGCGGACGCGGAGGCCGTCCGCGAACTCGAGTCCGACCTCGAGGCGGCCGTGGCCGACGCGGCGGACGCGGAGGCCGTCCGCGAACTCGAGGACGCGGTCGCGGACGTCGACGACCTGGACGACCGCGTCCAGACGGTCGCGTCGGACGTGACGAGCGTCGACGAGCGCGTGGACGACGTCGAAGCCGACGTGGCGTCCGTCGACGAACGCGTGGATCGCTTCGAGAGTCGCGTCGAAGCGGTCGAAACCGACGTTGAAGCGGTCGCGGAGCGCGTAGATGACGTGGAAGCCGACGTGGCGTCGGTGGACGGACGCGTGGACGGCGTCGCGACGGACGTGGAGGCGGCGACTGCGGAACGCGAGGAGTTGTCCGCTGAGGTGGAGTCGGTGTCGACTGAGGTGGAGTCGGTGTCGACTGAGGTGGAGTCGGTGGCGGACGACGTCGCGGACGTGGAGTCGACGGTGGATTCGCGTGCGACGGCGGCCGACCTGGATGCGGTCGCGGACGACGTCGGTTCGTTGACCGAGCGCGTGGACGACCTCGCGGGGTCGCTGGCGTCGCTCGACGACGAACTGGAGGAGGACGTGGTGGCGAGGGATACGTTCGGCGACCTGCGGGAGACGCTGTCGACGATACAGGCCGACGTCGAGGACCTGGAGCCGCGCGTGGCGGCGGTCGCGTCGGACGCGAGCGAGGCCGGGGAGACGGCGACGGAGGCGCAGGTGTCGGCGACGGAGGCCGCCGAGATGGCGGGGGGCGCGCAGTCGCGACTGGACGACCTGCCGGCGTCGGTCGCGGCGTCGTCGGAGGTCGAGGCACTGGGTGAGCGCGTGGACGCGCTGGCGGAGCGCGAGCCGGGCGTGGACGTGCGGTCCGCGCTCGCGAGCGCGGTCGGCGGTGGTGGCGTCGGCGCTGGCGTGCTCGGACTGGCGATCGACGCCGTCGCGATCGGTGCGGGCGCGCTCGTCCTCGGCCTCCTCGTCCTCGCCAGCGTCTGGGCGAGCCATCGATAGCCGTCGGCGCGCGTACGCCGCCCGCCGTGCGGGTCGCTATCGAGTTCGAGCAATCCAGAATCCGGTTCGTCCCACAGGGACGCTCTACCTGCCCACTTCGGGCCCGTCGTTATCTTGGAATCGCCGTGTTGAGCATGTCGCCGCCGCACTTCTTGCAGGTTCGTTCGACGTTCGGTGTGTTGCGACCACATGCTGTGCACTCGTACCGAGACATCACCTGTGTCATATGATAACAAACGCCTTGGTTTGTGATAAGGGTTGCGTCCGTATCAAGTCCCGAAACGCGAACCAGCCCGCAAGGACCCGAGACGATCGCACGCGACGACCCGGGCCGGTCGCGAACACACCCCACCGTGGCTCATAAGCTGAAGTTACCCACGCGTGCGTCGGAAACGGACGAATAACTAACCCCGAAGGGCAGGTGGGAAGCGCATGGTCTCGCTTAGAGCGCTCGCCGTCAACGCCGTCGTCGGACTGATCATTCTCTTCATCGCGAACGCGGTCGGGTTGGGCGTACAGATATCGCTCATCACACTCCTCATCTGCGCGATATTCGGCGTCCCCGGAGCGATACTCGTCATCCTGCTCGCCGTCCTGGACATCGCGTTCGCGGCGACCGTCGCTCCCCTGATTCTGGGCTAACGCACCCCAGAACTGGATCGATGGACGACTCCTTCGTGGACGCCGTCAGGCCTGGGTCTGACTGTACTTCGCGACCCACTCGTCGAGCGTGATACCCATCGCGGCGTCCGTGATCGCGTTCGAGGACGCCGAGTTCGCGGACTTCACGAGCTCCGCCTCCAGCGTCCGCTTCGGGACTTCGCCGAGGAAGTGCGGGATCGCACGCTGGACGGCGATCGGGACGCCGACCTCGTGCGCGAGCGCGTACCCAGACAGCGAATGCGGTACCGCCTCGGTCGCGTAGCGCTCGCGGTCCGGCTCGAGGAGGGACTCGGCGTCGACGTGGTCGACGTACTCGTAGCACTTCCCGACGTCGTGCAGGAGGCACGCGGCGACGACCACGTCCGTGTCCACGTCCGCGCCGTGGAACTCGCGCTGGACGCGCGCCGACTCGAGCGCGACCTTCGTGACGCCACGGACGTGCTCGACGTTGCTCACCTCGTGGATGTTCCACGCGTACGGGATGTCGGTGACGTCCTGCCAGCCACCGCGCTCCAGTCCGAGCGTCCACGCCTCGACGACCTGCTCGCGCAACTCGTCGTCGCTGATCTCCGAGAGCTCCGGGAACGCGTCCCGGACCTGTGTCGCGTAGTCGGGCGCCATCAGTAGCCCTCGAGGTCGGTCTCGTCCTTCTGCACGACCTCGCGACCGATGAATCGCGGGCGTTCCTCGACGGCGAGGAAGTTGTCGACGTCCTCGCGAGCCGCCGCGGCGACCTCGCGCGTCGGGTCGTAGTCGCGACTCCCTTCGCTCCCGAGGGCCTCGTGGAGGTCGTCGAGCGTCTCGAAGTACAACTCGGCGACGCCGTCGAACTCCGCATTTTCGGGGTCGGTCGGATAGACGGTCTGGTAGCGGACGACGCCCTCGATATCCGTCGCGAGCGGCGAATGCTGGTTCTCCCAGTACTCGCGGAACTCGTCGTGGGTCATGTCGTCCTTCCGGACGAGGAACGCGGAGTGCTTGTAGAGCCCGTCGGTGTCGCCGTCGACCTCGTCCTTCCACACCTTCTCCTCGCCGATGAACCGCGGGCGTCGGTCGACGTCGAGGAAGTTATCGACGTCCTCGCGAGCCGCCGCGGCGACCTCGCGCGTCGGGTCGTAGTCGCGACTCCCTTCGCTCCCGAGGGCCTCGTGGAGGTCGTCGAGCGTCTCGAAGTAGAGTTCCGCGAGCCCGTCGAACTCGCTGTTCTCGGGGTCGTTCGGGTACACCGTGTGGTAGCGGACGACGCCCTCGATGTCTCTCGCGAGCGGGCTATGCTGGTTCTGCCAGTACTCCATGAACTCGTCGTGAGTCATGCCGTCCTTGCGGACCAGGCAGGCGACGTGCTTGTACATACGTTCGAGTCGACGCCCGGCCAGCCGATAAAATGGGGGGAAGCGTCGTCGAACGCGGAACGGAAGTGGGCGGTCGACCTATCGCATCTCGTCGAGCGACCGGACCGTGTCGGACATGATCCATGCGTCCTCGCTCTCGGGGTCCTCGATGGAGATGGCGTAGAACGAATCGCGGCCCTCGTCGACGGTGATGTGGTAGCCGCGACTCGTCAACAACGGGGTGTCGACGGCTTCTGCGGATTCGGAACTCGTCACACTCCCACTCAGGGAGGACGACGCATAACCACCACGATTTCCGTCGCTGAACGCTCACGCGGACGAATCCGGCAAACGGCGTGGCGACGAACGTGGATGGACGGTGCCGACGTTCGGAGCGACGGATAACTACGTTCAAGTTGGTTTCGTCGGAACGGCTCTGGCATGACTGCACTGGATTCTGGCGGCGACGTCCTGGTCTGTCTCTCGACGCCGGGGGTTGCGGACGCATACCTGGAGACGCTCGAACGCGTGGCGGCGGACGCCGGGCTCGCCCTGGAGCTCCTGGCGGTTGGCGCGGACGGCGAGGACGTCGACTGGGAGCGCGTCGCGCTCGTGGTCGCGCTCGGTGGCGACGGCACGTTCCTGGAGGGCGTTCGCCTGAGTTCGCCGTCGAGGACGCCGTTGCTCGCGATCAACGAGGGGACGCTCGGGTTCCTCGCGCGGGTCGCACCGGCGAACGCGGCGGCCGCACTCCGGGACGCGCTCGCTGGCGACGCGACCGTCGTCGACCGCGAGATGCTCGCGGTCACCGGCGGCGGCCTGGACGGCGTCGGCATCAACGACGTCATGGTCGAACCCCTCCCGCCGGAGTCGCCGACGGACAGGAAGGTCGGGACGGTCCACGCGTACATCGACGACGAGTACGTCGGCGCGTTCGAGGGGAGCGGACTCGCGGTCGCCACCCCGACGGGGTCGACCGCGATCGCGCTCTCGGCGGGTGGGCCCGTGCACTACCCGAACGCGAACTCCTCGCTCCAGCTCACGCCACTGCACGCGCACAACATCGGCGTCCGACCGGTCATCGTGGACAGCGACTCCACCATCACCGTCCTCCCGGCGGACGAGATGAACGTGATGGTGGACGGCGGCCGGAGTCACGCCGTCGTCGACGCCGGCACCGAACTCGAGGTCACGGGTGCGACCCGGAAGGCGAAGGTCGTGCGGACCGCGTACGACGAGACGTTCTTCGACGCGCTCTCCGGCGAGATCGGGTGGGGCCTTCGCGGCGTCGACGAACCCGGGCCCAGGTGAGCGTCGGTTCTGGCGGTCGTCCGCCGACCGGCTCGCGAGCGTCGGGCGACCGGCTCGCGAGACCCGAGTGACTCACCCCTCCCGGTGGTCGTACACGCGCTTGACCTTCCCGACCTCGGTGCGTTCGAGCGTGCCGTAGGGAACGACGTCGACGTCGTCGGGGGTGAGACCGAGGACGCCCGCGAGGCGGTCGGTGAGGTCGGATTCGAGGGCGTCGTGGTCCGCGTCGGTCGCAGTCTGTCGGTTCGGGTCGCGCTCGGCGGTGATCTCGATGGTGTCGAGGTGGTCGTCGCGGCGGACGTCGATGCGGTACTGGGGCGCCAGCGAGTCGAATTCGAGGAGGACGCTCTCGACTTCGGTGGGGTAGACGTTGACGCCGCGGACGACGAGGAGGTCGTCGCTCCGGCCGACGACGCGGATGCGGGCGTGGGTGCGGCCGCAGTCGCAGGTGTCGGTGGTGCGTTCGACGACGTCGCCGGTCCGGTACCGGAGGACGGGCACGGCTTCCTGCTGGAGGCCGGTGAGGACGAGTTCGCCGCGCTCGCCGTCGTCGACGCGTTCGCCGGTGTCGGGGTCGACGACCTCGACGAGGAAGTGGTCCTCCCAGACGTGCATCCCGTCGGTGGCCTCCGCGCACTCGGTGGCGACGCCGGGCCCGTACAGTTCGCTGAGGCCGTAGTTCTCGGTGACGACGGCGTCGAACGCCTCCGCGATCTCGGCGCGCATCTCGGCGGTCGACGGTTCCGCGCCGACGGGCACGTGCGTGATCGGGAGGTCGCTCGGGTCGCCGCCGCGCTCGCGGACGTGCTCGGCGACGTAGAGCGCGTAACTCGGCATGCAGACGAACCCGGAGACGTCGAGGTCGCGGATCAGATCGACCTGTCTGGTGGTGTTCCCGCCGCCGGCGGGGACGACGCACGCCCCGAGTTCCTCGACGGCGTCGTGCCAGCCGAGGCCACCGGTGAAGAGGCCGTATCCGCACGCGTTCTGGACGGTGTCGCCGGGGCGGAGTCCGGCGGCGGAAAGCGAGCGTGCACCGACCGCGCGCCAGTTCGCGAGGTCGCCGTCGGTGTACGCGACGATCTTCGGCTTGCCCGTCGTACCGGAGGACGCGTGCACCCGCCGGAGGTCGCCGCGGTCGACCGCGAACAGTCCGTCCGGGTAGGTGTCACGGAAGTCCGCCTTCGTCGAGAACGCGAGCTCGGGGAGCGTCTCGTGCGCGAGGTCGCCGGGGTCGAGGCCGGCGTCTGCGAAGCGTTCGCGGTACGTCGGCACCGCCTGCGCGCGCTCTGCGACGTCGAGCAGGTGCTCGCGCTGGTGCTCGCGCAGGCGGTCGCGAGACAGCGTCTCCACGTCGTGGTACGTCATATCGAAACACGCGAGTGCGGCGGGCAAAAGCGTTCGCCCGGCCTGCGACCGTGGGACTTGGGACTGCGACGCGCGCGGGTTCGACGTGAACCGTTAACTATCGGCACGTCGAAGCCGCCCGTATGTCGACCGACCCACCGACAGCAGACGATTCGGGGGCGACCGCGGACGCGGAACGCGCCGACGCCGAACGACTGCACGCGCTCCTCGAGGACCTGCTCGTGCAGGACGACGACCGACACGAGCACGCGCTCGCGGAACTCGCCGACGTCGGCGACGAACGCGTCGTCGCGCACCTCGTCGACGCCGCGACCCTGCACGCCGTCGCGAGCGACTGGGAGAACCTCGGGTTCCCCGAGGTGTTCAGGGACCGCGACCCACCGTTCGCGCTCCAGCACCCCGAGTGTCGGTTCCCGGGCGTGCTGGACGCGCTCTGCGCTATCGCGCCACCGGACTTCGACGACCCCGGCGTCGCGTGGCTCCAGTGGGAGTCCTGGTACACGCAGACCGACCCGGAGACGCTTTCGGGCTACGTCGACTGGAAGACGCGGTTCTATCGAACGTACCACCCGACGGTCGGGCACCTGCTGGACGTCGACCCGAAGCACCCCGACTTCGAGCGGGTGCGCTGGGGGAGCACCGACCCGACCGTCCTCCACCCGCTGAACTTCCCGGACTGGACGAGCGACGACGACCACCTCGAACCAGCCGACCTCGTGTACGGCTTCCGCGTCGACGACGAGGCGTACGCCGTCCCGCGCTACCTCCTCTTCCCGCACGAGTTCGCGAACCTCGACGTCGGCGGCGAGCCCCTCGCACTCAGCTACTGCACGATGTGCAACTCGCCCGTGCTCTACGACAGGGCCGTCACCGATTCCGACGACGTCCGCCAGTTCGCGTCGTCGGGCTGTCTCTGGAACGGGAACAAGCTCATGTACGACGAGGAGACGCTGACGCTCTGGAACCAGCAGACCGGGACACCCGTCGCGGGAGAGGACTACGCGCGGCACCGCGACCGCCTCGACGCGGGCGAGGACGGCGTCTCGCTCTCCTTCCTGCCCGTGACGCAGACGACGTGGCGCGAGTGGCGCGACGACCACCCCGACTCGTCGGTCGTCTCGCGAGACACCGGCTACGACCTCGACTACGAGTTCTACCGCGACTACGATGGGTTCGTGAAGCGTCACTACTGGGAGAACGAGGACGTCTTCCACCCGGGCGTCCGCGACGAAGCCTCGGTCCTCGACGACCGCACGTACGTGTACGGCGTCGACGCCGCCGACGGATTGCACGCGTTCCCCCTCGAGTCCGTCCGCACGGAGTGGCCGGTCGTCGAGTCCGTCGACGGCCAGGACGTCGTCGCGCTCCCGCTCGACGGCGACGTCGCCGTGTACGACTCCCCGCCGCGACCGCTCGAACGCGCGAGCGACGTGGTCGATGCGGACGATACCGTGCTCCGCGACGCGGCCGGTCGTCGATGGCAGGCCACGCACGACGCGCTCGTCCCCGCGGACGAAGGTGCATCACCCCGCGAGCGCGTGCCCGGCCGTCACGGGCTCTGGCTCGCCTTCCGCCCGCACTACGAGACCGTGCACGTCGTCGGAACTGATAGTACCGCGGGGAGCGTGGAGGGCGAGCGATGACCCACGACACCCCGATCCGGGTCGAGCACGTCGGCATCGCCGTCGAAGAGTTCGACGCCGCCGAGGCCGTCCTGCACGCACTCGGCGCCAGCAAGTACGTCGACGACACCGGCCCCAACGGCGACTTCCGGTGGGCGGGCTACCTCCTCGGGGACGCCTCCCGCCTCGAACTCGTCACGCCACTCAGCGACGACAACTTCATCCGGGACTTCCTCGACCGGCACGGCCCCGGCCTCCATCACGTCACGCTCGAGGTCGCTGACATGGACGCCGTCGTCGACGCACTCGAGGGCGCCGACGTCACCGTCGTCGACCGCGCCACGCACGACACCTACGAGGAGGCGTTCGTCTCCCCCGCGAACGCGACCGGGGCACTGTTCCAGCTCATGCGGTTCACCGACGCGTACGCCGAGAAGTACGACAGCTCCGACACCTTCGTCAACGGGATGCCCGTCGCCGACGCGGACGGGGGGTGATGATCTTGTAATCCGTACGGTCGCCCGGTCCTCGCCGCCGTCCGAAGAGTTAGGACGCTTCCAGGCCTCGACTTCGACCATGACGACGCCAACGCTGTCGCTCCCGAGCGGCGACGACCTCCCGATGGTCGGCATGGGGACGTACAAACTGGAGGGCGACGCGGCTCACGAACCCGTCGTGGCCGCACTCGACGCGGGCTACGGCCACGTCGACACCGCGGAAGGGTACATGAACGAGGCCGGGGTCGGCGACGCGCTCGCGGCCGCCGACGTCGACCGCGACGACGTCTTCCTCACGTCGAAGGTCCTCCCGAAGAACCTCGACTACGAGTCCACCGTGGCGGCGTGCGAGGCGTCACTCGACGCGCTCGGCACCGACTACCTCGACCTCTACCTCGTCCACTGGCCGAACCCGGCGATCTCGCTCCGCGAGACCCTGGACGCGATGGAGACGCTCCACCACCGCGGGCTCGTCCGGAACGTCGGCGTCTCGAACTTCTCCACGTACCAGCTCGGCGTCGCCCTCCACGTCTCGGACGTCCCGATCGCGGTCAACCAGATCGAGTACCACCCCTACCTCCAGCGGCCCGAACTCGTCGAGTACTGCCAGGCGAACGACGTCGTCGTCGAGGCCGCCGCGCCGCTCGCGCGAACCGAAGTCCTCGGGGACGACGTCGTCCAGGAACTCGCGAGCGAGTACGACCGGTCGCCCGCGCAGATCGTCCTGCGGTGGGCCGTCGAGGACGACGTCGTCCCACTCCCGAAGTCGAGTTCGCCCGAGCACGTCCGCGCGAACCGCGACGTGTTCGACTTCGAACTCGACCCCGCGGACCACGACCGACTGGACGCACTCGACCGCGACCACGCCGTCTACGACGACCGGCAGCGGAACTGGGACCGCGACACGTTCGGTATCGCGAAGTAAGAGAGGTGACGGGAGGCGGCCGCGGCCAGTCGACCGCGGCCGGTCGACCGCGGTCAGTCGGCGAACGACACGCCGAGGTAGCGTTCGACCGTCTCCCGGTCCTCGCGGAGCGCTTCCGGTGTCGACTCGTGGACGACCTGGCCGTGGTCGAGGACGTACACGCGGTCTGCGAGTTCGAGCGCGACCGCGACGTTCTGCTCGACGAGCAGGACGGTGACGCCCGCGTCGCTCACCTCCTCGACGACCTCCTGGACGCGTTCGACGATGAGTGGCGCCAGGCCTTCGGTCGGTTCGTCGAGCATGAGGAGGTCCGCGCCGGCGACGAGTGCGCGAGCGATGGCGAGCATCTGTTGCTCGCCGCCGGAGAGTTCGCTGCCGCGGTTCCGCCGCCGTTCGGCGAGGTTCTCGAACGTCTCGAACACCCACTCCAGGCTCCGGCGGTTCGGGGTGTCGAGCCCGCCGTAGCTCGCGATCTCGAGGTTCTCGGTCACGGTAAGTCCCGGGAAGATGCGGCGCTCTTCGGGCACCAGCCCGATGCCGAGCCTGGCGGTCTCGACGGGGCCGAGTCCCGTGACGTCCTCGCCCTGATACCGGACTGCACCGCTCCAGGGTTCGACCGACCCCAGTATCGTCCGGAGCGTCGTCGTCTTCCCGACGCCGTTCCGGCCGACGAGCGCGACGACCTCGCCCTCCTCGACGTGCGCGTCGATACCCTCGAGTACGAGCGTCTCGCCGTACCCCGACTGCAGGTCTTCGAGTTCGAGCATGCTCATTCGTGGTCACCTCCGATTTCCGCGACCGCTATCGTGGACGCCGTCATGCGTCGACACCTCCGAGGTACGCCGCCTGCACGTCCTCGTCGCCCGCGACCTCCTCGGGCGTCCCAGTGCGAATCACGTTCCCGCGGTTCAGGACGGTGATGCGGTCGGAGACGTCCATCACGAGGTCGATGTCGTGCTCGATGAGGAGGAGGGTCTGGTCGGCGAGGACGTCGTCGACGAGTTGCATCGTCGACGCGGTCTCCTCGCTCCCCATCCCCGCAGTCGGTTCGTCGAGCAACACGACCTCGGGCTCGGTCGCGAGCACCAGCCCGATCTCGAGCCGGCGCTGGTCGCCGTACGCGAGCGTCGACGCGCGCTCTTGGGCGCGGTCCTCCAACCCGACCTGTTCGAGGACGCGCCAGGCGTGCTCGGTGACGTCCTCGAACTCGGTCGTCGGTCGGAACAGCTGAGCGCCCTGGGTCATCTCGCGACTCGGGATGGACTGAGCGGCCAATCGCACGTTCTCCAGGGTGCTGAGGCCGCCGAAGACGTTCGTGATCTGGAACGACCGTCCGATGCCGCGGCGCACGCGCTCGTAGGACGGCAGGTCGGTGACGTCCTCGCCGTCGAAGATCACCTCGCCTTCGCTGGCGCGGAGCGCGCCCGTGATGCAGTTGAACAGCGTCGTCTTCCCGGCGCCGTTCGGACCGATGACGCTCCGGAACTCGCCGGCCTCGATGCTGAGGTCGACGTGGTCGACCGCGACCAGTTCGTCGAACCGTCGCGTCAGCCCGTGCGTTTCGAGGAGCGCCATCAGTCGCTCACCTCCGGTTCCGCGTCGGCCGTCTCGCCGCCGCCACCGCCGCCGGCGCCGAACCTGGCTCGGAGCGTCGCGGGGAGCGACACGAGGCCTTCGGGGACGTAGATGACGAACACGACGAAGATGACGCCGAGGATGCCCTGCCACTGGGTGAGCACCTCCCCAAGGAGTCCGGGCGTCCCCTCGCCGAGCGTGAGCAGTATCTCCTTCAGGCCGAGGAACGCGCCGGCACCGAACATCGGGCCGTACAGCGTCCCCATCCCGCCCAGGAGCGTCATGACGATGACCTCGCCGGACTTCAGCCAGAAGAGGAACGACGGGCCGACGCCGAAGCTGTTGATGGTCGCGAGGCCGCCGGCGAGTCCGGCGAGCCCGCCGCTCACCATGAACGCGCGGCGCTTGTACGCGACCGTGTCGTACCCGAGGAACTCCGCACGGTCCTCGCTCTCCCGGATCGCCTGCAGGACGCTCCCGAAGGGTGCGCGCATCATCTGGCGCGCGACGAGGTAGGAGACGACGACGAGCGCGAGCACGACGTAGTAGAACAGCTCGATGTCGCCGAGCAAATTCACCTGGCCGACTTCGCCGATCCCGAGCCCGTACATCGGGTCGTAGCCCGTGTAGAGGCCGTCGCTCCCGCCAGTGGAATCGAACTTCGTGACGGCGTTGTACGCGAGTTGCGCGAACCCGAGGGTGATCATCGCGAAGTAGACGCCGGACACGCGGATGGAGAGGTAGCCGACGAACCACGCGATGGCGAGCGAGAGCAGGATGCCGACGGCCAGTCCCACCCAGAATATCGGGGACAGGTAGAGCGTGACCATCACGGTCGCGTACGCGCCGACGCCGTAGAACAGGACGTGCCCGAGCGATACGAGTCCTGCGTACCCCATGACGAAGTCGAGGCTGAGCGCGAACAGCGCCCACACGAGGATGTTGAGGACGAGCGAGTTCGCCATGTAACTCGAGTAGAGGACGCCCGTCCCGAGCGGGACGAGAGCGAGGACGACGACGACGCCGGCAGCGAGGTACTTCCGGGTCTTGGTGTCCATCAACCCTTCGCCGCCGCCGGTGAGTAGGTCGCCTTCCTCGCCGCCGTGATTCTGCCACTCGGGGTTCCCGAACAGCCCCTGGGGTTTGAGCAGGAGGATGCCGACCATGAGGAGGTAGACGATGACGCCGGAGAGCGTCGGGACGTACGTCTGCGTGAACGTCTGGACGATCCCGATGCCGAGGCCTCCGACGACGGCACCCCGGAAGCTCCCGAGGCCACCGAGGACGACCACGACGAACGCCGGGATGATGATCTGGTTCCCCATCGTGAGCGCGACCTCCTGTTTCGCACCGAGGACGATGCCCGCGAACGCGGCGAGCATGCACCCGAACGCGAACACGAGCGTGTAGTACCGGTCGATGTCTATACCGAGGTTCCGAACCATCCCGCGGTCCTGCGCGCCGCCGCGGATGATGATACCGACGCGGGTCTCAGTGAGCGCCAGCCACGTCGCGAGTGCGACGACACCGCCGGCGAGAATGACGAAGTAGTTGTACAGCGAGTACTGGAACCCCGCGACCGTGATGGGGCCGGCGAGTAACTCCGGCTTCGCGAGGGACTTGGGCTGGGTACCCCAGATGAGTTCGATGCCGTCGGCGATGACGAGTACGAGCCCGAACGTCAACAGGATGTGATAGAGAGGGTTCCGGCCGTACAGTGGGCGGATCGTGATGCGCTCGACGAACCCGCCGACGACGCCGACGACGAGCGGTGCCGCGACGAGCGCTATCCAGAAAGCGCCGCCCACGCCGGCGAACGCGGCGGCGACGCCGACCGCGAGGTACGCGCCGAGCGCGTAGAACTCGCCGTGCGCGAAGTTGATGACGTCCATCACGCCGAAGATGATGGACAGTCCGGCCGCGAGCAGTACGTACACCATCCCGACGCTCAGGCCGTTCAGGACCTGCGTGAGTAGCGCTCCTCCCGAGACCATTATAACGAACAGTTCGTCGATTCACACGAGGGGATGGCGTCCTCGCCAGTGAACTTCTCGATGAGCTCTACGTCCGCGATCTCGCCGGAATCGGGTTCGACGTTCCGCCCGACCCAGACGGGGTTCATCGCCTGCTGGTCGCACTCGCGGTACATGTTGTCGCCGAGGACGCTGTTCGTCTCCAGGCCCGCGAGGGCGTCCTTCACTTCCGTCGGGTCGGTCGACCCGGCTTCCTTGATGCCTTCGGCGGTCATCCGGATGGAGTCGTAGCCGACGCGGGCGAAGTTCCCGGGTGCGCCGTCGTCGGGGTAGTCGCTCGTGTACGCGTCGACGAACTGTTCGTTCCAGCCGGTCGTCAGCTTCGCGTTGTACCGGGTGCCACTGTAGATGCCGTAGCCGGCTTCGCCCAGGCCAGCGCGGAGCGACTGGAACGACGCGGTGGTCGTGATGATGTCGATCTCCTCGCCCAGGCCCGCGCTGGCGGCTTGCCGCCCGAATCGAACGAAGTCACCGCCGGTCGACCCGACGACGAGGACGTCCGCGTCGGATTCCTGTATCTGGGAGATGTAGGACTCGTAGTTCTGTGCGCCGAACTCGGCGCGCGTGACGCCGACCTCGTTGAAATCGTTGTCGGAGGCCTTCATCCGCGACCGCCACTCCCGGAGGACGCTCTGTCCGTACGTGTAGTCCGCGATGTGGAACCAGACGTTCGTCCCGAGGTTGCTGAGCGTCCATTCGGCACAGCCTTCCGCGATCTGGGCGGTGTTCGTCTCCGAGCGGAACACGTACTCGTTACAGCTCTCGCCCGTGATCGGAATCGCGGCCGCGCCCGGGTTGTAGATGACCTCGTTCTCCTGGGCGAACGAGTTCAGCGCGAGCGCCGCCCGGCTGGAGATGGCGCCCATGATGAAGTCCGCACCGTCCTGCTCGACGAGCTGGGACGCGGCTTGCGTCGCCGTCGACGGCCCAGTTTCGGTGTCGCCGTAGACGCCTTCGATCTCGAAATCGAAGTCGTCGTCCTCCTGGAGGTGCTTGATCGCGAGTTCGGCGCCGTGACGCTGGAACGGGCCGAGCGAGGAGTAGTTCCCCGAGATGGGGCTGACGACGCCGTACGTGACGGTCCCGCCGCCACCGCCGCCGATGTCGGAGAGGCAACCGGAGAGCCCGGTGATACCGGCTGCGCCTGCGGCGGTGAGAACGGCGCGTCTATTCACTCGTCCCCCGGTCGTTCGGTCACCAGTTCCATCGTCCTGCAAATTGGTATTCTCTGGCACACTTATCTGGTCGCAGGGTGGCATCTAAAGCGTAGCCGTTTATATCACGAACTTTTACCTGAAATATCGTCTCGGTCGGTGATTTCCCGGCAACCTGTACACGATTCGTGCGGATGCCGGCCCTGGCGCGCGCCCGAGAGAAGAGGGCCGCCCAGCGTGCCCCGGCCTGAACCTATATACTGCCGGACGCTATCGGTTGATACATGGTCTATAATGAGGTAGAGACCGCGAACCGCGAGGAGCTCGAATCGCTCCAGACCAAGCGCCTCCAGGAGACCGTCGAACGCGTCTACGAGAACGTCCCCTGGTATCGGAACCGTCTCGAAGACGCCGACATCACGCCCGAAGACGTCGACAGCATCGAGGACGTCTCCACGCTTCCCTTCACCACCAAGGAGCACATCCGCGACAACTATCCCGACGACCTCTTCGCCGTCCCCCACGAGGACCTCCGACGCATCCACGCGTCCTCGGGCACCACGGGCCAACCCAAGATCGTCGCGTACACCAACGACGACCTCGGCGTCTGGAAGGAGGTCATGGCGCGGTCGCTGTACGCCGCCGGCGTCCGCCCCGACGACATCGTCCAGAACGGCTACGGCTACGGCCTGTTCACGGGCGGCCTCGGGTTCCACGACGGCGTCGAGGAACTCGGCGCGTGCGTCATCCCGACCGGCGGCGGGAACACCAGCCGCCAGCTCCAGATGCTCCAGGACATGGGATCCGACGTGCTCTCCTGCACGCCATCCTACTGCCTGTACCTCGACGAGCGCGCCGCCGACGACGGCATCGACCTGTCCGAACTCCCCCTGGAGCGCGTCGTCATCGGCGCGGAACCGTTCACGGACCCGATGCGTAACGAGATCGAGGAGGCCCTCGGCGTCACCGCCATCGACGTGTACGGCCTCAGCGAGATCATCGGCCCGGGGGTCTCCATCGAGTGCGAGCACGCCCAGGAAGGCTTGCACATCTGGGAGGACCACTTCTACCCGGAGGTCGTCGACCCCGAAACCGGCGAGGTGCTCCCGGAGGGCGAAGAGGGCGAACTCGTCCTCACCAGCCTCACGAAGCAAGCGTTCCCCATGCTCCGCTATCGCACCGGCGACATGACCGCGCTCGACTACGACACCTGCGAATGCGGTCGGACGATGGTCCGCATGGACAACGTCAGAGGGCGCGCCGACGACCTCCTCATCGTTCGCGGCGTCAACGTCTACCCGAGTCAGATAGAGGAAGTCATGGTCGACCTCGTCGAAGTCGCCCCACACTATCGGATCGACCTCTACCGCGAGGGGAACCTCGACACGCTCGAACTCACCGTCGAACACGCACCCGACTACGACGGCGTACACGAGGAACTCGCCGACGATATCGATGCCCGCCTCAAAGAAGTCCTGGACGTCAAACCCGACGAAGTCGAAGTCGTCGGCCCCGGCGTCATCGAACGCACCGAAGTCGGGAAGGTCAAGCGCGTCTACGACCACCGAGATGAGTGAACTCACCTCCGCCCTCGTTCGCGTTCGCTCACGAGGACACCGCGACGAGTAACTTCGTCTCCGGACTCGCTCGCTCCCACAGCCATCGCTCGGCGACCGTCGTTCTCGTCGCTCCCGCCAGTCCGTGGGCGTCGTCTGCCCGTAGCTCAAATCGCGGTCGTAGTCTCCGCCGACTTTTCCGTCCCGCCCGTGGTATCAGACGCATGGCATCTTACAGGATCGCGGTCCTGATGGTCCTCGTGCTCGCCCTCGCCGGGTGCAGTTCCGGTCCAGCGACGGAGCCGACGAACCCGGCGACGGACGGAGCGACGACGGACCCCGCGACGGACGGAGCGACCACGGACCCTACGACCGACGCGCCGCCTCGAACCACGGGCGAACCGACGACCGTCGGCACGCCAGCCGAACGGACCGCGGTACCGACGTTCCCCGCGACGACCGACGTCGCGGACCCACCTGATCCCCGCGCGGTCCCGGAGAACTTCGAGCACGATCCCTCCGTGGACGTCATCTACCGACGCGTCGAGGCACTCCGCGGTCTCGCGGCGCGCGAGCAAGTAACCGTCTCCGTCCACGAGATAGTCATCGTGAATACCGAGACGAACGAGCAGATGCACGTCGGCGACCCCTTCGACTATCCCGACGACGCCGCCGGCATGGACGAAACCCAGACGAAAGCCCTCCAGCTCTATTCGTCGCGGCCGGTTCCACTCACCGGATACGCGGCGGCCGGGATGGCGCGCGCCACCAACGTCGACGTTGCGAACGAGAGCGCGTACGAGCGCATCGCCAACGACTCCTTCGACGTCCTCCTCGTCCACGAGTTCGCGCACACCCTCCAGGAACAGCACGACGTCATCGACCGTGGGCGACTCACGGAGACGACCGACGCGGACCTCGCCGACGCCATGCTGTCCGAGGGCGACGCCACGCTGACGGCGTACCGCTACTGGCAGCGCTACGACGCCGCCGGCGGCAACCCGCTCGTGCTCCGGAACACGACGACGTCACGCGGCCACTGGACGCTCGGATTCTACGACAAGACGCGGTACTACGGCGCGAAGTACCTCCAGACCGTGCCCGAAGACCGATGGAACGCACACGTCAGGCATCCACCGGACACCACCGCCGAGGTCATGCACCCGAACGCGACCTGGGACCTCCCCGGGCCGGCGGTGACTGCACCCGCGCCCGACGACTGGCAGGCTGATCGGCGGAATCGCGTCGGCGAGCTCACCATCCGGTACGCGCTCCGGACGAACGACATCCCATACCAGCGGGCGGCCGCCGCGAGCACCGGCTGGTGGAACGACTCGATGCGGACGTACGACCGACCGAATGGCGTCGCCGCGTCCTGGTCGACGCGCTGGGCGAACGCGAGCGACGCCCGCGAGTTCGCGTCGGCGTGGCGCACCATGCTCTCGAACCTGAACGCGACCCGGAACGATGGCGTCCTCACCGTCCCGGGCACCGAGCATCGACCCGAGATGCACTACGTGGTCGTCGTCGACGGGCCGGTCGTGCACGTCGCGGCCGCGTCGACGGCGGCGGACGCGCGCGCCATCGCCGCCGCGAGCGGCGCGTGGAACGCGACGAGCACGCACGAACGCGCTTCCATCCTGCCACACCATCCCGTAGTTTTATACTGTAGATGACAGAATACTTTGCACATGTTGGACGAGCGCACGCGGCGGGCCAGCGAACGGGCAGCGGCGGCGCGACAGCGTGCGTTCGACACCGAGGAGAGCACGCCGACCAGTGCCCGGCCGCTAGGCGTGGTCCCCATCCTCTTGCTGTGCGTCGTCGGCGCCGTCATCGACGGGTACGCCGTCATCGCGCTCGAACTCGGCCCCGAGGTGGACGTCGTCAACGCCGGCATGGTCGCGTTCGCGCTCGTCGCCGCGTTCGCGCTCGCGACCGAGCAGTCCTGGACGTGGACGATCACGTGGATGTACCTCGCGTTGCACGTCTTCGTCGACATCATCACGGCGACGATGATCGGGCCCCTGGGGCTCGCGCTCGCCGTCGTCTACGGGCTCGCGCTCACGTACGCGACCGGACGACGTGCCGTCGAAGCGACCGAGCGCGGCGCCAGCCCGAGCGACTCGGCGCTGTAGCCCGCGCGCCAATCGCTCCCCTTCCTCAGGCGTCGGGGCGGTAGACGCGACCGCGGAACGTCGCGACGCGGTCGCCGTCCGCGTCGACGACGACCTCGTACTCGGCGGTGCGGCCGCCGACGTGGGTCTCCTCTGCTGTCGCGGTCAGCGTGTCGCCGACGTCGACCGCGTCGAGGTAGGACATGTTCGTCTCCAGGGCGACCGCGGGTTCGCCCCGAGAGTTCGACGCGGCGGCGAACGCGGCGTCGGCGACCGAGTACACCGCGCCGCCGTGGGGGGTGCCATGGAAGTTCAGGAGGTCCTCCGTCACGAGTAGTTCGGTGACGGCGTACCCGGGTTCGAGTACCGCGATGTCGATGCCGAGCGTGTCGCAGAACGCGTCGCTCTGGATGCGGTCCCGGACCGCCTCGGGGACGTCCTCGGTGTGGTCGTCGGTCATGCAGGAGTAGTCGATTGCAGGCCCCAAATCGCTATCGGCGCCCGCGGCAAGCACGGGAACCGGTGTCAATACCCGCGGCAAGCACGCGAACCGGTGCCGATACGCGTGGCCGGTATCCGAACGGGTGTGGATGTGACGGTCGACCCGGTCGTCTCAGGTACTTTCATGTAGGTTCGCGGCGCGCGTCGAAGCATGTACGAACGCTCGTTCATGGAGGGAACGCGTGGCACCCAGGCCGTCGACTGGGAGGAACGCATCGACGTGAAGCGGATGCGGACCGAACGCTACGAGAAGGCTCTGGAGCGCCTCGCGGACTCGGAGCTGGGGTCGATGCTCCTCGTCTCGGACCCGAACATCCGGTACGTCACGGGGCTCGCGATGACGGGCGGGTCGGGCGCAGACCACTACACGCTCCTGACGGAGGACGGCGACGTCGTCCACTGGGACACCGCGGACCACGCGAGCAACCAGCGGTTCAACTGTCCGTGGCTCACCGACGTCCGGTACGCCGCGCCCGGCCTCGGGAACGTGCCGCGAGCGAGCGGTCGGGATTCCGCGCGGGACTTCCTCACGCAGAAGATGGCGGACCTCGTGACGGAGGCGATGAACGAGTACGGCGTCGACGACGCACCGATGGGGCTGGACGTCGGGAACCAGGGGCTCATGGACGCGTTCGACCGGAACGGTGTGGACGTCCGGACGAAGGAGTGCGTCGACCTCATGCACGACGCGCGGAAGGTGAAGACGCGCGACGAGGTCGAGTGCTTGCGGATGGTCGCCGCGATCTGCGAGGCGGGCTTCCAGCGGATCACGGAGACGGCGAAGCCGGGGATGAAGGAGAGCGAGGTGTGGGGTGAAGCGGTGCAGGAACTCTGGCGGCACGGCGCGATGGCGCAGGGCGGGTACGTGACGAGCGGTCCGAACACGTGGCCGAAGCATCAGGCGAACACGACCGACCGCCAGATGCGACCGGGCGACATCGTGTACGCGGACTTCTACAACATCGGCTACCTCGGCTACCGCTCGTGTTACTACCGGACGTTCAGCCTCGGTGAGCCGACGCAAGCCCAGCAGGACGCGTACGAGATCGCGCGAGATAACCTCTACGACGTCCTCGAACGCATCGAACCGGGTGCGACGACCGACGAGATCTGCAAGGGCTTCCCGGACATGGAGGGCGAGCACGCGGACTGGTACGACGCCGACGAACACTGGCAGATGACGACGAACCATTGGGCGCACGGCCTCGGCCTCCAGCTGTACGAGCAACCGCTCATCTGGCGTGGCCTCAGCCCCGACCACCCCATCGAGATCGAGGAAGGCATGACGATGGCCGTGGAGACGATGGAGCCCGCCGAGCGCCAGGGCGTCCGCGTCGAGGAGATGGTCGTCGTCCGCGAGAACGGCGTTGAGGTCCTCAGCCAGTGGCCCGTCGAGGAGATCACGCGCATCGACCACTGACTGGGGCGCGAGGGACGTCGTCGTGAGTTCGCCCGTGGGGCGGCGACGGCCGGGGAGTCAGCGGTCGGCGATGGACGGGTGGTAGAGGTCGTTACGGCCGGTCAGAGGTACTTGAGGTAGACGTGTTCGTCGTAGCCGTCGCCGCCGACGATGGTGGAGTCGGTGGCGACGTGTTCGAACCCGAGTTTCCGGTAGAAGGCGTTCCCGGGGTCGTTTCTGGCGAGTACCATGGCTTCGGCGCGGTCGCAGCCGCGGTCGCGGAACGCGTCGAGGGCGGCGTCGACGAGGCCGCGGCCGAGTCCGTCGCCGCGGGCGTCGGGGTGGACGTACGCGCGGAGGAGCGTCCCGCGGTCGCCGTCGACGACGGCGTGAACGAACCCGGTGACGTCGCACTCGCCGTTGCCGCCTGCGTCGTCGGCCGCGTCCCCCTCGCGGTCTCGTCGTTCCACGACGACGACGAGGGCGTCGCCGCGCTGGATGTCTGCCCGGAGCCGATCGGGGTCGTACCACTCCTCGACGGTTTCGGTGACGGCTTCGCGGTTCACGACGTTCGGGTAATCGTGCTCCCAGGTGGCACGGGCGACGTCGTGGATGGCGTCGACGTCGTCACTGGTTGCCTCCCGGTAGGTGACGGACGCTACGTGTGACATACGCTAACGTAGAACGTGGCTGGTGCTAAGTGTGTGGGTCCGCAGGCGCAGACGCGACCACGCCCCTCGAACATGACCATCGAACGCTCGATTCGACTCCACATCCGGGCCGCGAGCGGCGCGCGCAGAACTGCGCGCGCGGCGCGAGCAGGGGAAGGGCAGGGCGCGGTGCGTTCGCGGAGGTGGTAGGGGTGGTGTGGGTGGGACCGAAAGGGGCGGCGCGCTCGCGCCGTCTCGCGATGCAAGCACCGCAGCCGAGCGACGCGAGGCGAGGAGCACAGCGAGCGAGAGGGCGCGAGCGCGCCGGGGCTTTCTGGGCGGTGGCAGTGCCGTACGCCGAGGTCAGCGAGGAGTTCGCGGAGATCGAGGAGTTCGCGGAGATCGAGGAGTTCGCGGTGGGAGTGGGTGGAGAAACTGGGACTAGTCGCAGCGCCAGCCGCGGTCGGTGTCGTTGAGTCGCTCGTGGCCGTCGTCGGTGACGACGACGAGGTCTTCGATGCGGACGCCGAAGCGGTCTTCGAGGTAGACCCCGGGTTCGACGGAGAACACCATCCCGGGTTCGAGTTCGCGGTCGTTCCCGTCGACGACGTACGGTGGTTCGTGGACGTCGAGGCCGACGCCGTGGCCGGTGCGGTGCACGAACGCGTCGCCGTACCCGGCGGATTCGATGACGTCGCGTGCGGCGGCGTCGACGGCCTGTGCTTCGACGCCCGGCTCGATCGCGTCGATCGCGGCCTGCTGGGCGTTTCGAACGACGTCGTGCACGTGCTCGAACTCCTCGGGCGGGTCGCCAGCGAACACCACCGTCCTGGTCTGGTCGCCGGGGTAGTCGTCGACGAATCCACCGAAGTCCAGGACGACCGGGTCGCCGCGCTCTATCTCGCGGTCGCCGTGCGTGTGGTGGGGCATCGCGCCGTTCGGTCCGGACCCGACGATGACCGGGAACGCGAGGTTGCTCGCACCCCGATCCTGGAGTTCGCGCTCGATGTCCCTCGCGAGCTCGCGCTCCGTCGACCCGACCACCGCCGCATCCATCGCACGCACCCACTCGCTCACCTCGTCCGCGACCGCACCAGCGCGCGTCAATGCCGCCACCTCAGCGTCGTCCTTCCGCATCCGAACCGGTGCGAGAACGTCGCTCGCCAACCCCCACGACGCCTTCGGTAGAACCACTCGAAGGTCCTGCGTGAACGTCGCCCACATCGAATCGTCGACCAGCACGTGCGGGCTCCCGGACGCGAACGACCCGAGCACCTCCTCGACGAGCGCCAGCGGGTCCTCGTCGTCGCCGTACGCGTGCACGGTCTCGACCCACGACTCCGCCCGGACTTGCGTCTCGTACAGCGCCGGCACGACGAACACGGGGTCGCCCTCGCTCGGCACGAACAGGAACAGGTGGCGCTCGGACGGCTCCTCCTCGAACCCCGAGAGATAGTGCAGGTTCGAACTCGGGAACAGGACGGCGGCGTCCGCGCCCGCATCCCGGAGCGCGGCCTGTACTCGGTCCGTCCGTCGTCGAAATACGTCCTCGTCCATGCGCGAACCGTCTCCCTGACGTGGCTTCAGCGTTACTCACGCGCTCGCCCTCACCGGTGGCGATGGAGACGGCGAACCTTTAGGAACGATGCCGACGCCACTACTCGTATGAGCGAGCGGACGCGAGCGCACGTTCACGTCTCGGGGACGGTACAGGGCGTCTACTTCCGGGCGACGACGCGCGACACCGCCGAGGAGTACGGGGTCGACGGCTGGGTGCAGAATCTGGCGGACGGTCGCGTCGAAGCCGTCTTCGAGGGCGAGACCGACGCCGTCGAGTCGATGGTCGAGTTCTGTCACACGGGGTCGCCGGCGGCGCGCGTCGACGACGTCGCCGTCGAGTACGAGGACCCCGAGGGCGTCGAGGGGTTCCGGATCCGGCGGTGAGCGCCGCCGCGGGTCCGACGCCGCCGCGAGTCCGACGCCGCCGCGAGTTCGACGCCGCCGCGGGTTCGACGCCGCCGCGGGTTCGACGCCGACGCGGGTTCGGCATCGACGACTCCTTTATGCGGACGGCGGGCGAACTCCCGCGTATGATTTCGAGCGACAGGATGGCCGTGGTCGACGAGAACGCGGCCGCGCTCGGCGTCCCCCGGAAGCAACTCATGGAGTCCTCCGGGCACGCCGTCGCACGTATCGTCCGCGAGCACGCCGCCCCCGGCGACCGCGTCGTCGTCGTCGCCGGTCGCGGGAACAACGGCGGGGACGCGTTCGTCGCGGCCCGATTCCTCGACGAATTGGCTGTAACGACGCTCCTCCTCGGTCGCGCGGACGCCATCTCGACGCGGATCGCTCGCGAGAACTTCGAGGCGCTCCAGGCCGCCGAGTACGACGCACGGGAGGTCGGGGACGCGAGCGCGTTCGAGTTGCCGGACGCGGACGTCGTCGTCGACGCGATGCTCGGCACGGGCGTCACGGGCGCACTCCGCGAACCCGAGGCGACCGCGGCGACGGCGATCAACGATGCGGACGCCACCGTCGTCTCCGTGGACGTCCCCAGCGGCGTCGACGCCGACACCGGCGAGGCCGAGGGGGTGGCGGTCAGTCCGGACCACGTGGTGACGTTCCACGACGAGAAACCCGGTCTCGCGGACGTGGCCGCGGCCGTCACGGTCGCGGATATCGGCATCCCCGACGCCGCGGAGACGTTCGTGGAACGCGGCGACCTCCAGGTCGTCTCGCGACCGTCGGACGCACACAAGGGCGACTTCGGGCGCGTGCTCGTCGTCGGCGGCGGTCCGTACACGGGCGCACCGGCGTTGAGCGGACAGGCCGCGATGCGCGCCGGCGCGGACCTCGCGTTCGTCGCCACGCCCGGTCGGGTCGCCGAGACCGTCCAGGGGTACGAGGAGGGCCTGATCGTCCGCGAGCTCGCTGGCGACCTCGTCCTCGAACGGCACGTCGACCAGTTGCTCGACGAAGCCCACGACAAGGACTGCGTCGTCCTCGGCCCCGGCCTGGGTGCGTCCGAGGGCACGCTCGATGCGATCCGTGACTTCCTCGACCTCTACGAGGGGAAGGTGGTCGTCGACGCGGACGCCCTCCAGGTCGTCCCGGACGTCGACACGGACGCGGACCTCCTCTGTACGCCCCATCAGGGCGAGTTCGCGACGATGGGTGGCGAACCCGCCGAGGACTGGCGCGAGCGCGCGGACGCCGTCGAGGCTCTCGCCGCCGACCTCGACCAGACGCTCCTCGTGAAGGGCGCGTACGACGTCGTCTCGGACGGCGACACGACGCGCGTCAACCGCACCGGGAATCCCGGGATGACCGTCGGCGGGACCGGCGACGTCCTCGCGGGCGTCTGTGGGGCGTTGTTCGCGACGCACGACGCCGTCACCGCCGGTGCGGTCGGTGCGTTCGTCAACGGCCGGGCGGGGGATGCCGTCGTCGACGACCAGGGGTACGGCCTGCTCGCGAGCGACCTCCTCGATGCGATCCCGCCCGCGATGTGGGGTGGAGACGATGCCTGAGGACGAGTCGACGCCGAGCACGGACTCGGCGGCGAGGACGGACCCGGCATCGGCGGACGGGGAGGGCGCGGACAGGGACGCGCTCACGCACGTCGAGGACGGTGCCGCGAACATGGTGGACGTCGGAGCCAAGCCGGATACGGCGCGTCGCGCGGTCGCTCGCGGCCGGCTCTCCCTGCGTCCCGAGACCGTCGCGGCCATCCGCGCCGACGAGGTGGAGAAGGGGGACGTGCTCGCGACGGCACGCGTCGGCGCGGTCCAGGCGGTCAAGCACACGTGGGAGACCATCCCGCTCTGTCACCAGATCCCGATCACGAACGTCGACACCGCGTTCGCGGTCGCCGACGACGGCATCGAACTCGAGGTCGCCGTCGAGACGACGGGGAAGACCGGGTGCGAGATGGAGGCCGTCGAGGGCGTGACGACCGGACTGAACGTCGTGTTCGACATGGTGAAAGCCATCGAGAAGGACGACGACGGCGAGTACCCGGTGGCGGAGACGACGGACGTCCGAGTCGTCGAGAAGACCAAGCGGTCGCTGGAGTGAGTTCGCGTCCGTGGAGTGGTCGAGGGACGTGGCGGCGCTATCGCTCGTCGGTGTCGAGTGGTCGGAGAACGGATCCGCTCGTATCGGTCGCTGTGTTGGCTGACCTGTTCAGGGTGCGGTCTGTTCGTACGCGCGCTCGGTGGCGTCGACGACGCGGTGGATCGGGAGCGTGAATCCGAACCGGCGGGTGGCGAGTGCCACGGGCATCATTGCGATGCCGACGGCGATGGTCAACTGGTACAGCGTGAACAGCGTTGCGGCGAGTGCGCGTTCTATCATCGAACTTCAACCAGACACTGCCCGGACCAGTATATAAAGCTGACGGGCGGAGGGAGGGTGTGGTTGTCTGGCATAGGACGTCGCAGTCTTGCGATTCAACTACGGTTGTCTCGTGGGCGAGTAGACTGGTGGTGGTGGCGTCTCTTCGGGTCGCCAACGTCGTGCCAACCCGGGTCGTTCGCTGCTCGTCGGAGGAACGTACCCATAACTTACGCAAAGATGAACGGCGGGTCGCGGCGACGCTGACGGTCGTCGTCACCATGGCACGCCACCACGCGCCGTGGGGACGGACGAACCGCAAACCTAGCCTTGCTCGAACCCGCATCACAGGGTATGAGCAATTACCTCGTTGCGATGGAAGCCGCGTGGTTGGTTCGTGACGTAGACAACGTAGAGGACGCCATCGGGGTTGCCGTGAGCGAAGCCGGGAAGCGTCTGAACGAGGAAGGGAAGGAGTTCGTCGAGGTGAACGTCGGCGGAACGCAGTGTCCGGCGTGCGCCGAGGTGTTCGACAGCGCGTTCGTCGCCGCGGACACGGCACTGGTCGGGCTCCTGCTCGAGATGGACGTGTTCAACGCCGACAGCGAGGAGCACGCCAAGCGCATCGCGAAGAGCGAAGTCGGCGGGGCGCTCCGGGACGTGCCGCTGTCGGTCGTCGAGACGGTGCTGACCGAGGAAGACGAAGACGAGGAGAACTGACGCCCGCAACCGATAACCGGAAACACTTTTATTACTTCGGGTAATCCTCGTTGCGTATGGAACTACCGACGTCCGAGGAACTCCGGGAACGCCGCGAGAGCCTGGAGCTCACCCAGAGCGAGCTCGCGGCGTCAGCGGACGTCTCCCAGCCACTCGTCGCCCGCATCGAGGGCGGCGACGTCGACCCGCGACTGTCGACGCTCCGCCGAATCGTCGAGGCACTGAACGAAGCCGAGGGCGAGATCCGGCGTGCACGAGACATCATGCACGAGGACGTCGTCGTCGTCCGGATGGACGACAGCGTCGCTCGCGCCGTCGACATCATGGGCGAGCAAGGATTCAGTCAACTCCCGGTCGTCGACGAGACCGGGACGCCGGTGGGCATCATCTCGAACAGCGACATCCGCGAGCACCGCGAGAACCGCGACATCGAGGAACTCCCCGTCGCCGAAGTGATGAACGAGGGATTCGCCACCGTCGGACCGGGGGCGACCGTCGACGAGATCGACAACTACCTCGACCACCAGGACGCCGTCATCGTGAAGGAAGGCGGCTCGCTCGTCGGCATCGTCACCGAAGCCGACATCGCGACGCACCTCTCGGACTGAGAACCCGCGTCCGAACGCTTCTCCCCCTATCAGCGAGAACAGCGTCGCTTCGACGGTCCGCTCTACAGTTCGAGGCCCCGCACCGCGACGCAGTCGCCGTCCTCGACCGTGCCGATGACGCGTCCGTCCTCGGTCGCGTCCACGAGCGCTTCCGCCTCGCTCTCGGGGACGGCGGCGACGAACCCGGTCCCCATGTTGAACGTCTCGTACATCTCGCGCGGTGCGACGTCGCCGAGTTCCTGGACGACAGCGAACACGTCCTGGGCCGGGAACGGGTCCGTGATCTCGTACCGGAACTCGCCCATCCGGGAGAGGTTCCGCCACCCACCGCCGGTCACGTGCGCCGCCGCGCGCACGTCGTGCTCGCGCATCGGCGCGAGGAGGGCCGTGTAGATACGCGTCGGCTCCAGGAGCACCTCCCCGACCGTCCGGTCCGGGTCCGCGGGGAACGGATCGTCGTAGTCGTACTCGGTCCGGACGGCCTTCCGCGCCAGCGTGAGGCCGTTCGAGTGGATGCCCGACGACGGCCACGCGACCAACGCGTCGCCCGCCTGGGCGTCGCCGTCGAACACCTCGTCCTTCGCGGCGAGTCCCGCGGCCGTCCCCGCGAGGTCCAGGCCGGAGACGACCTCCGGCATCACCGCCGTCTCCCCGCCGAGCAGGGAGACCCCAGCGCGTTCCGCGGCGACGCGCAAGCCATCGCCGACCTGTTCAGCGAATCGCTCGTCGGGTTCGTCCACCGCGAGGTAGTCGACGAACGCCACCGGCGTCACGCCCGCCGCAACCAGGTCGTTCACGTTCATCGCCATGCAGTCGATGCCGACCGTCGAGTAGTCCGCCATGGCTTCTGCGACGAGGAGCTTCGTTCCGACGCCGTCGGTCGCCAGCGACAGGAACTGGTCGCCGATGTCGAGCAAGCCCGCGTACTCCGTCTCCACGACGTTCCCGACCGCGTTCAGGAGCGCCGCGGTCGCCTGCTCGCTCGCCTCGACGTCCACGCCAGCGTCGGCGTACGTCATCCCTTCCTCGTCGTCCGCCTTGCTCCCCGCCCCGCCAGCACTCGAGTCGTTCTCGGCGTCCTCGGTCATGCGTGAACGGCCGCGTGGCCGCCACATAGGTCCGTCGGAATCCCGAACGGATTCTAGAGAGAACCCGGAAAACGCCTTTCAGTGACTGCGGCCTTCGTCTCGACGAGATGAAACACGCATCGCAACTGTCTCGCGACACGATCGCGGTCGCGATCGCCGCGGGCGTCGCAGGGATCGCGGGGAACCTCGCCCTCGTCGGGCTCTCGCCGACCGAGCTCGTCGTCGGTCAGATCGACGCCGCGGTCGTCGAAGCCACACCTGACGCTCTCGTCACGTTCTCCATCGAGACGCTCGGGTCGAGCGGGCACGCCCTGCACGTCGCGCTCTCGATCGGCATCGCCGTCGTCGCACTCGGTTCGATGGCGATGCTCGGGCAGTCCCTCGGCCGTGCCGCGAAGTCGCCGACGACGAGCGTCGTCGCGACGTTCGGGCTCGTCACCGCGGTCGCGTTGCTCGTCACGGGGACGCCACTCGCGGCGCTCGCCACCGGCGCAGGTGCCGGCGTCGCCGTCGCTCTCCGGGTGGTCCTCCGAGTCGTTCGCGACGACCCCGCGGGCGTCTCCCTCGACCGACGGCGCGCCATCGAGTACGCCGCCAGCGTCGGCGTCCTCGCCGCCGTCGGGTCCGCGGCGGGCGTCCTCCGAACGAAACAGGACTTCGAGGCTGTCGGCGGCGAGGTCTCACAGACGATGCTCGACGACGCCGCGGCCGCCTCGTTCGACGTCGCGGGGCTCCAGGGACTCGTCTCCACGCGGAGAGAACACTTCGAGGTCGACATCGGCGCCATCAACCCCAGCCGCGACGACGTCACGCACGCCATCAGCGTCACCGGTGCCGTCGAGGACGAACAGGAGTTCTCGATGCAGGACCTCCGGGAGCTACCGACCGAGAACCGCTACAATACGCTCCGGTGCGTCGGCGACGACCTGAACGGAAGGAAAATCGACACCGCCGTCTGGACGGGTACGCCGACGAACGCCGTCCTCGCGGAGATAGACCAGCACAGCGACTGCGAGTGCGTGATGCTCCGCGCACCCGACGGGTACGAGGTCGAGTTCCCGCTCGAAGCGCTCCGTGGCGGCCTGCTCGCGTACGGCATGAACGGCGTGGAGGTCCCGAAAGGCCACGGGTTCCCCGTGCGCGCGCTCGTCCCCGGTCACTGGGGGGAGACGAACGTCAAGTGGCTCACCGAGATCGAGTTCCTCGAGAAGCCGGCGGACGGCTACTGGGAGCGACGCGGCTGGCAGGGCACCGGGCCCGTGGAGACCGTCGCGAAGATCCACGCCGTCGAGAAACGCGGTGACGGTCGCGTCGTCGTCGCCGGCCCCGCCTACGCCGGGACGCGCGGCATCGAGCGCGTCGAAGTGACGACCGACGGCGGCGGCACCTGGCAGGACGCACAGCTCACCGAACCCCTCCCAGGCGAGGACGTCTGGCGGCACTGGAAGGCCGACCTCGACCTCGAGGAGCAGACGACCGTCACCGCCCGTGCGACAGACGGCACCGGCACGCTCCAGTCCAGCGACGAGTCCGGGTCGTACCCGAGTGGCGCGAGCGGCTGGGTGAGCAAAGAGGTGAAACCGTGAGGGCCGGCGGGAAATTCGCAACTGGAGCGACGCTGATATAAATGCAGTCTCCGATGCAGGGTGTACACACGGATGGAGAAGGCGCTGTGGTATCTGTTGGTGGGAACGCGCGGTGGCGAGAGCCGCGTGAAGGTCATCCGTGCCATCGAGGACCGACCGCGGAACGCGAACCAGCTCGCGGACGTCGTCGACCTCGACTACAACACCGTCCGCTACCACCTCGACACCCTCCTCGAACACGACGTGGTGGAGAAGGGCGGCGACGACTACGGCGCCCTGTACTTCCTGACCGACCGGTTCGAGCATCATCACGAGGAATTCGAGCGGATCACGGACAAGATGGAGTGAGCTTACAATGGCAATGAGTACCCTGCTGGTCGTCGCGAGCGCGTTCTCTGCGGTGAACGCGGTCCTGCTCGCCACCCTCACCGCGGTGTGGGTGCGCAACTATCGGACGTTCAAGACGCCCTTGACGCTGGGGCTCGTCGCGTTCGCCGTCGTCATGCTCCTGGAGAACGCGACGGCGCTGTACTTCTTCTTCTCCATGAACATGCTGTACAGCTCCGCGGAGGTCGTCCACCAGGTCGTCGCCGCGCTTCGTGGCCTCCAGTTCGTCGCCCTCGTCTTCCTGACGTGGGTGACGATGAAGTGACGGCCTGCAGTCGCTTTCGACGCTAACCGCGCAGCTCGTTCGCGACGCGAGCCAAAGCGGTGCAACGCGGAAAAACGCGGTGCTACGCGTCGGAGCCGAACGAGATCTCTCGTCTGCGGGTGCCACCCTGCCAGCTGAGTACGTACGCGCCGTCGGGTTCGCCGTCGTCGACGCTGTCGCTCTCCAGCGTGACGCCGTTGTCGTGCGTTATCGTCCAGTTGAGGGTCTCCCCGGGCTGAACGGGTCTGTTGAACGCTTCGATGGGGGAGTACGCGGTCCGGATGTTGGTCTCGTTCAATCCGCCGACGAACCGGCCGACGCGGTCGCCCTCGTTCGTCACCGCGAACCCGATCTCGGTCTCGCCGTGCGTCGTCGTCTCCGGAACCGGCCAGTCCAGTGAGAGCGACGGTGGCTGGGCCGCGAGACGCGCCCGGAGGGACTCGGGCGGTCGCCACGCCACTCCGTTCCCGCTCCATTCCAGTGCGGCGTCGCTCGCGTCGCCAGCCTCCGGGAGCTCGAACAGCACCCACCCCGACTCGCTCTCGGCGGTGTAGCGGTCGCCGTCGCCGTCCGTCCACGCGCGCCAGAGCGGTGCGTTCTCCGACCGCCGCCACGACGAGTGCGTCTCGCCCGCGAACCGGAACGCGAACGCGTCTCTCGCGGGTGCGTCCGTCCCGGACGCGTCGATTGCACTGGCCTCGACGTCCAGATACAGGAACTGGCGACCGTCGCTAGCGACGCCGATGGAGTCGTCGCCGGCCAACACTACGCCCGACTGGAGTCGGTCGACCGCGACCGACAGCGACCCGCTCGCGGTCGCCGACGTCTCCACAACGCCGGTCGATTCGGTCGTGGTGCGCTCCGCGACATCGCTGGTCTTCTGTCGCTCTGGCGACTCCGAGAGACAGCCCGCCACTCCGAGAGCGGCGCTCACGCCAGTCGCACGGAGGAACGAACGACGGTTCATACCTCGACGTGTCCTGTCGCTGGTAAGTGCTTTCTCCGTTGGAACCCTACTCACCGTACTCGCCGCACTCGCTCGTCGTCGTACCCAGGCACCGTCAGAAGTGCCACAGCCGTCGCTCGTCGGTGTTAGAGTAGACAGGGTAGGTCGGCCAGCGTTGGCCACACGTGGAAACCACGCGGGTCGAAAGGTGCTACCCGACCGTTCCGTCTACAACCGTCTATCGGATGCCCGCATAAAACGCCTCCGGTACACCGGTCGCCAGCGCGGTCACGTCTCGACAGTGCGCACACGGACCCGCCTGTACGGGGCGCAGTGCTCAGGCCTTGGTCGGTGGCTTGCGCGCCTCGATCGTGGCCGAGACCAGGTACTCGCCGAGGTCGCGGTCGGCGTCCCACTCGCTGATGAACTCGGTGCTCTCGGCCTTGGGCGAGATCTCGATGGCCTCGAACCCGGCGCGTTCGAGCATCGATTCGAGGGCGTCGACGGTGGCCGCGCCGGCGACGCAGCCCGTCAGCGACTCGGGGTCCATGCGGACGTCGTCCGGGAACGGCGCGGTCTGGACGACGTCCGAGATGGCGACGCGGCCGCCGGGTTCGAGGACTCGGTAGGTGTCGTCGAAGACGCGTTGCTTCTCGGGCGCGAGGTTGACGACGCAGTTCGAGATGACGACGTCCACGGTCTCGTCGGCGACGGGGACGTGACTGATCTCGCCGAGACGGAACTCGACGGTTTCAGCGTCGTTCTTCGCGGCGTTCTCGCGGGCCTTCGAGACCATCTCGGGCGTTATGTCGACGCCGATGACGTGTCCGTCGGGGCCGACCTCGTCGGCCGCGAGGAAGCAGTCGAAGCCGGCACCGGAGCCGAGGTCGAGGACGGTCTCGCCGGGCGTCATCTCGGCGAACGCCTTCGGGTTCCCGCAGCCGAGGCCGAGGTCCGCTCCGTCGACGACCGACGCGACGTCCTCGGCGTCGTACCCGAGGCGTTCGCTTCCGGTCGCGTCCGCGTCGTCACTACAGCAACCGCCGTCGTCGGCTGTCGCGTCCGCGTCGGCACTACAGCAACCGCCGTCGTCGGCTGTCGCGTCGACGCCGACCTCGTCACCGCATCCCTGGGCGTTCGAGGCGATGTTCCCGTACCGCTCCCGCACGAGTTCGCGGGTCTCCTCGGGGTCTCGGTCGACGCCCGACGTCGCCGTCGGCTCGTCCTCAGGCATCCGTCCCCCGCAGGTCGTCGAGCGTTTCGAGGAGCAGTTCGGTCGTCTCGGTCGGTTCGTAGTACCGCCACGACCCGTCCTTCCGGCGAGTGACGAGGCCCGCGGCGTACAGTCGCGAGAGCGCTTGACTGACCGCGCTCTGACTGACGCCGACGGCGGCTTCGAGGTCGCAGACGCAGACGCCGTCGTCGGCGTTCGCGATCCGACGGAGCAGTTCGTAGCGCGTGTCGTTCCCCATCGCGGAGAGCATCTGGAGGTCAGACGCCAAAGCGTCCGGGTCGACGTCTCCTGGGTGTGCACAGCAGGCATCGGTTCCGTCCCCGGCGTCCGCTGGCGTCGCGTCGGCCGTCTCCTGACTCATATTAGCCCTAGATTATACAAGCTGTTACTAATACGTTCCCCTCGCCGACGGTGTCTCATGCGACCAGGGGAGACGGGCTCGTGCTCGGCGCGAAGCTACTCGTAGCCCGGACGCATCGAATCGCGAGGAGAACGACCGCCCGCCGCCGCAGTCAGAACGCGATCGGGACGACGTTCGTGAACAGCACGAGTGCCGCCAGGCCGCCCATGACGGCGAACGCGACCGCGAACACCCCGAGGTTCCAGTCCTTCACCGTCGCACCGTCGAGCGGCCCGAAGGGAATCATGTTGAAGCCCGCGAGGAAGGCGTTGATCCAGACGCCGAGGCTCGCCACCATCCCGAGCAACGAGCCAGTGGAGACGAACAGCAACGGGAGCGCGAACACGCCGGTGAGGACGAGGTTCGTGACGGGGCCGGCGATGGCGATGAGGCCGTTCTCGCGCTTCGTGATCCGGCCACGGTGGTGGACGGCGCCCGGTGCGGCGAACAGGAACCCGATCATCGCGGAGAGGATCGCGAGCCCGAGCATCTGGTAGTCCGCGCGGAACTCCGCGACCTGCCCGAAACGTTGCGCGACGACCTTGTGCGCGAGTTCGTGCAGGAGGAAGGCGACGCCGGCGGTGAGCGCGCACATCCCCAGGAGCACGGCGATGACGGCGACGTCTCCCGCGAACAGCTGCCGGCGGAACAGGAGGAGGACGAACGCGACCGACAGCGCTATCCACGCGAGCGTGAGGTCACGGATCTCCGTACTGGACGTTTTCACAGGCCGAGCACCCCGCGGACGATACCGATACCGTTCTCGACGCCCTGCACGAGCAGGGCGAGCACGCCGTCGATGCCGCCGACCTCGGGTGCGAGCCACGGCAGGACGACGACGGGGAACAGGACGCTCGCGACGAGACTGCCGACGTTCGCCGCGGCGACGACCATTATGAGCTTGAACAGCGGCACGTCGAACATCCGCCCGACGACGTCCTTGATCGGTGACTCCTCGTCGCTCAAGATATCGTTGAGCGTGCTGATGTCCGAGACGTTCACGGGCGTCCGCCGCAGTTCGACGTACCCCGCGAACCAGCCGGGTGCGAGCAGTGGGTTCAGGCTCGTCATCCACGACACTGCGCCGGCGACGCCCGCGCTACTCCAGTGGCCGCCCGCGAGCTTCGTGAGGACGAACGCGAAGACGCCGTTGAAGAGGAACCACGCCGCGAACAGCTTCAGGAGGAAGGCGTTGTTCGCGCCGCCCAGGATAAGTAGCCCGAAGAACCCGACGAAACCGAGCGTGATGAGGTACCCGAACAGTTTCCCGAGCGAGAACCGCGACCCCGACTCGGTGCCGACGAGGCCCTCCATCGGCGGGAGGGTCTCGGAGTTCGCGAGGTACGCCTCGATGCCGGCGCGGTGGCCGGCGCCGACGACCGCGACGACGTCGTACCCCCTGTCGCGGAGCGCAACGAGGTTGTGCGCGATGTACGCGTCGCGTTCGTCGATGAGCGCGCTCGCACCGCCGGGACTGAACTGGCGGAACTCCTCCATCATCACCGTCACCACGTCCGAGTCCGTCATCTCCTCGATGTCGAACTCCTCGACGTCCTCGCCACTCCCGACGCCGAGCGCGTCGAACGCCAGCCCGAGGAGGGCACCGACGGTGACGCCGGCACCGATGCCGATGAAGCCGCCCGCGAGCAGGTTCCGGAGCGGTCCCACGATGATACCGCCCAGGGCGGAATCGAGGACGCCAGTCACGGCGACGACCGCGCCGAGGCCGATACCAGTGGCGCTCGCCGCAACGAGACTCGTCCACTCGTCGAAGTACGCGTCCGTCAACTGGAGAGCGGCGTACCCGCCGACGCCAGCGACCAGGCCGCCGATTGCGACCGACAGCAGTTGCGCGCTCGTCACCACGCCGGCGAGCGGAAGCCCGAACCCGAGCAACGGCGCGAGGAAGACACCCAGGACGAGCCCGACGGTCATCCCGACGAGGCGCGAATCCGCCGCACCGAACGCCAGTCCACTCGCGGTCTGTAGCTTCTCGAAGAACGTCATCCGCTGCCAGAACCGCTGGATCGTCGTCTGGATGTCGCGGTCGACGAGCGCAACGCCGACTCCCTGCGCTTCCGCGGCGTCGATCGCCGCGAGCATGTCCGCACCAGGCTTCACGTCGAACCGGTCACCGAGGCGTGCCTGCACGTAACTCAGCATCCAGTACGCGATGAACTGGAAGACCGTGTTCCCCGACAGCAAGTCCGTGGGGTCGAGGTCGTCGGGCGTCTCGCCGCGCATCTGCCGGTACCGGCCGTCGTCCAGTTCGACCGCGACGATGTCCGGGTGACGCTCCTCTATCGTCCGTTCGACCTCGTCGACGGACTCCTGGGAGACGTGCGCCGTCCCGAGGACGTGCACGCTCCCCTCGCCGTCGGAGGGCTCGGGTGGCGCCGGCCCGGGCGTCGGCGGCGCAGTATCAGTCATCGTCCCGCAGTACCCATTCCCTTCATAAACACATGTCGGACCGTGCCAGACGCCCGAACGGCTACGGCCTACGCGACCCTACGAATCCCGCATGGAACCGCCACGTGGCGTTTTCGACCTCGGCGTCGCGTACGACCGAGACGACCACACGCTCGAACTCCACCCCGTCGCCGTCGAGACCGACCGGATCACGGCCCTCGCCGCCGACGACCACCAGCTCGGCCGTCCACGAGATCGCTGACGCTATCGCTGGCGGCGTCGCTATCGGGTGCGGGGAAACGGAGAAGTCGTCGTCGACTAGATGCGGCCGACGTTCTCGACGTTGACGGACTCGACGCCCTCGACCTCGCTGAACGCTTCCTCGACGGCTTCCGTCCCACCGGCGTCGTCGGGGACGATGACCGTCGGGTAGAGTGCGACCAGGCCGAACGCGACGTCGTCACGCTCGACGCCGTTGATCTTCGCGCCCTCGGGGAGGGAGTCCTCGAGACGCTCCTGGAGCGCGTCCAGGTCCACGTCGGGGCTCTCCGGCATGACCTTGACCTTCGCGGCGACCTTCCCCATCGTTAGGGCCCCGTGAACCCGCAGTCCGGGCATTCGTAGAGGTTACTCTGCTTGCGACACTTGGCACAGCGGAAGACGAGTTGCCCGCAGTCGGGGCACTTGAAGCGCGCGGCGTTCGTGCCTGCGATGTTGATGCCACAGGACACGCAGCGGCGCGACTCCGTCGTTTGCGATTCGCTCATACACCATCGTGCGACCCGTTCGGGTTTAACGGTTACCTTTCACGCCGCCGAGGGGGAGTCCGCGACGGCGTCGCGCTCGACCGCCCTCGCGCTGACGCCGTCGACGACCCAGTTCGAGTCCTCACGCGGAGAGGGCGACCGGGAGCGTGAGGACGGCCATGCGGAGAGGGCGACCGGGAGCGTGAGGACGGTCATGCGGAGAGGGCGACCGGGAGCGTGAGGACGGTCATGCGGAGAGGGCGACCGGGAGCGTGAGGACGGCCATGAGGTGCACGCGCTTCACGCCGAGGCGCGTCGGCGCGAGACCGAGGACGGCGCCGACGGCGAACACGCAGACGCCGACGACGCCCGCGAACGTCCACGCGGCGGCGACGAGGACGGCGAGTGCGACGACGACGACGCGCATGGTGTCGAGCGCGCGAACGAGCGCGAGGTAGCGGTCGCCGACGGCGACGACGACCGTCGCCGCGGCGACGCCGGAGACGACGACGGCGCCGACGAGCACCGGCAACCGTGGCGGTGCACCGATGCGGTCGAACGCGACGAGTACACCGGTTCGTGGGGTGTCGAACGCGACGAGTGCGAACGTCGCGAACACCGAGTTCGCGGTGTTGACGCCGGACACGGTCGCGAGGTACCCGCGGTCGCTCCCCGTGCCCGGTGCGAGCGCGAGCGCGAGCACGGCCGCGACGCCACTGGACACCCCTGGGAGGTAGCCGACGACGCCACCACCGGCGGTCCCGGCGAGCGCCGCACCGAGGAGTGCGAGCGGCGAACACCGGACCCGTGCGTCGGCCTGCGCCGGCGGGCCACTGCCCGCGAGCGCGTCGAGCAGGACGGGCGCGCCGAACAACCCCCCGAACAGCGCCGCGAGCACGCTCCCCGGGAGCGGCCCGCCGACCGGGAGGTCCAGGACCACTATCCCGAACGCGCCCGCGATCGCCGCGAGCACGAGCGCCACCCCACGATGCCGCCACGACCGCTCCGTCGCCGCCAACAGCACCGTCGCCCCCACCAGTACCACGCCGAGGTGCGCGGACAGCATCGGCAGAAGCGTCTCCATCGCTCCCGTCACCGGCCACGCCACCGCGAGCGCGAGCGCACACGCCCCGAGACTCCCCAGCGCCGACACCCGCAACGCCTCACGCCCCCGACCCTCCAGGACGAGACGATGCCCCGGCAACGCAGACGCCGCCATCGCCGCATCAGGCACCCCGAGCGCGAGCGCCGGCACAACGTCCACGAACGAATGCGTCACCCCCGCCGACAACACCACCACCCCGACCACGAGCGGCGACCCCGGCACCGACGGCGCCACCCCCGCCAACAGGAGCGCGAACGCGTTCGCGTGCACGCCCGGCGTCAACCCCGACACGGACCCGAGGCTCACACCCGCGGCCACCCCGACGAGCACGCCCACGCCCACCATTCCACGGACACTCGCCGCCCCCTCACGGAAGAACCCACGGCTCACCACGTGCAGACCCAGTCAGGACCAGCGACGCCAGTCAGCGGACGCCGACAACAGTCCGTGCCAGCGACGTCACTATCGAACCAGGTACGCGAAAGAAAGAACGGAATCTGGATGCGGAATCGAATCCGCTCGCGAACCCGCGTTCAGCCGAAGAGGTCGCCGAGACCTTCGCCGCTGGCCTCCTCGTCCTCCTCGTCGTCGTCCGCGGTGTCCGGGACGTCCGAGGTCTCCTCGACCGCTTCCTCCTCGTCGCCGCCTTCGTCAGCGGACTCGTCCGCGGACTCCTCGGTCGCGCCACCCGCTGCGGCGCCGCCGGCGGGAACTGCGGCCGCATCCGCGACGGCCTCGTCGATGTCGACGTCCTCGAGCGCGGCAACGAGGGCCTTGACGCGGGATTCCTCCACGTCGACGCCAGCCGCTTCCAGCACGCCGGTGATGTTGTCTTCGTTGATCTCTTCGCCCGTCTCGTTCAGGATGAGTGCTGCGTATACGTACTCCATTGTGATTTATCCGAACATGTTGCCGAGCGCGTCGCCACCGGCCTCCTCGTCATCGTCGTCGTCGTCGTCGGAGTCCTCGGCGTCCGCCTCGGTATCGGTTTCTTCAGTAGTCGATTCCTCTTCGTCCTCGGCCTCGTCCTCCGCCGTCTCAGCACCAGCGGACGGTGCCTCGACGTCCTGGAGGTCCTCCGGAAGCGCCTCGGGGTCGTCGACCTGTGCCGCGAGCGCACGCACCTGCGCGTCCACCTTCGACACCAGGTCGTCCGCGAGGTCCGGACTCTCGATCGCGGCCTGCAGACCGACGGACTTCGCGTCGCCACGCGCCTTCGCCAGGAGCGTCGACGCCGTCTGCGCCGTCGGGTACGTCGCGTTCACGGACAGGTTCCGTGCACGCGCCGCCGCGGTCGCGACGTCGTCGCGGTACGCGCCGAGATCGATGTCCAGGTCCTCGGGGTCGAACAGCACGCCCTCCGAGAACACCGCACGAAGGTCGAGACCGACCTCCTTCGGTTCGATACCGAGTTCGCTCAGGACGTTCTCCAGGTCCGCGGAGACCTCCTCCCCGGCGTCGAGGACCGTCGAGTCCTCCGTGACCTGGATGGATCCCTCCATGATGCGTGCCGACGCACCGACCTGCTGGAGTTCGCCGACGAACGGACCGGGGTCGACGCCAGTGTCGCCCTCCGGGATCACGATGTCGTTCGGCGCAACCTCGCCAGCGTTGATCGGCGCCGGCGTCTTCGACGCTTCCAGCGTCTGGTACAGCGTGAAGGGGTTGTCGTTCGTCCCGATGATGCCGACCTGTCCGGCGAGATGCTCGGTCAATTCCTCCGCACCTTCGTCGACCTCCTCGAGCGCACGCACGAGGAGCGTGTTCCGACTGACGCGAAGCTCCGTGTCCGGCCACAGGTCCGCACGCATCGCCTGTAGTTGCCGGCTCGGAATGCCCGCGATGTTGACGACGCCGATGCTGTCGTACGACTCGATCGTCTCGACGAGAGCGTCGACCTCCTCGCGCTTCCACTCCGGAAGGTTCTCTGTCTTGCGTTCAGCTTCGGCGCTCATTATGCGGGCACCTCCACGGACGGCCCCATCGTCGTCTTGATGTAGATGGAGTCGATGTTCAGCGGTCCCTTCTCGAGGTTCGCCTCGAGGCGACGGATGATGACGTCGATGTTGTCACCGATGTCGCCCTCCGTCATGTCCTCGGCACCGACGCGCGTGTGGAACGTGCGGCGGTCGCCGGAACGAAGCTGGACCGTGTTCTTCATGCGTTCGACGACTTCGACGACGTCGTCGTCCAGTCCGAGCGGGGTCGGCATCTTCCCGCGCGGCCCGAGGATCGTCCCGAGGTACCGGCCGACGTCCTGCATCATCGCCTCTTCGGCGACGAAGAAGTCCGTCTTCCGGGCGAGGTCCTTGGCCGCGTCGTCGTCGTCACCGAGGTCCGCGAGTTCGTCACCGTCCAACACTTCGTCGGCGACGTCTTCTGCTCGAAGGCCGGTTTCGCCATCCGCGAAGACCACGATTCGGGTCTCCTGGCCTGTGCCGGCGGGCAATACCACTGACTCGTCGATACGCTTCGACGGGTCGTTGAGGTCGAGGTCGCGCAAGTTAATCGCGAGGTCCACCGTCTCCCGGAAGTTCCGGTCGGGCGAGTCCTCGAGTGCGCGAGAGACTGCGTTCTCTATATCCTGATCTGCCATCGTTCACCTCCGTAGTACGCGTCGTGCTCCTACGGGTCAGTGAAACAGGCGAGGCCTGTCTCACCTGTAAGGTGACGCATCGTCTTCTTAAACCCGTCGAAGTGCTGGACGCTTCGTGGTGCCGTCACGCGGCGATGCTTGGACTACGTCGTCGTTCGTTCCGGAGCTGTTGCCGTTGGAACGTACCGAATCGGGCACAGGGCTCATTATCCCGTGTCGCATCGGTACGGTCCAGATGCGCCTCCGGCCGACCCTGATCGGGTTGTTGCTCGTGCTCACGCTCGTCCTCTCGAGCACGGTGTACGCCGGGTTCGCGCTCCACAAGGACGCTGTGGTCGCGACCCAGCGCTCGGAGGTCAACGAGACGGCGGAACGGACCGCTCGGACGCTCGAATCCAGGCTCGATTCGAAAGAGCGCGTCGTTCGCGTCGGTGCGAGCGCGAACGCACTCGGCGAGCACGGGACGGACCGACAGCAGACCGCGCTGGCCGCGTTCCTCAGGAAGTCCGAGTTCGACGGTGCGTCCGTCGTCGCGCGCAACGGAACGGTGCTCGCGTTCAGTTCGGTGGCCGCGAACGCGAGCGAACGCGACGCTGTCGTCGGGAGTGACTTCAGCGATCGTGCGTACGTGAAAGCGGCACTGAACGGGTCGACGTACGTGAGCGAGCCGTTCCGGGCGTCCTCGGGGAACTACGTCGTCGTCGTGAGTGCCCCCATCAGGAACGACACCGAGGTCGTCGGCACGCTCAACGCCGCGTTCCACCTGGACCCCTCCGCGTCCCACCTGGACCCCTCCGAGTCGGGCCGCCCGGCGTTGTTCGCGAACCTCGACGACCTGACTGGACCGATGCAGACGGTCCGCGTCGAACGTTGGAACGAGACGCTGTACGGCGACGGTCACGTCGACGGGAACACCTTCGACGCGACCGACCAGGTCGCGAGCACGGACTGGGTCGTCGTCGTTCACGGCGACCGGTCGGAGGTCCAGGAACGACTGGAGACGGTCACGCTCGTCCAGGGAGGTGCGCTCCTCGTCGTCCTGTTCTCCGTCGGCACGGTCGGGTTCTGGACGTACCGGACGAACATCGAGCAGATCGCCGAGTTGCGCGCCGGCCTCACCGCGCTCGAAGGCGGCGAGTACGACGTCGACGTCGCGCTGACTGGGACCGAGGAGTGGGACGAGATCGGCGAGCGCTTCGAGCGCGTCGGCAACCGCCTCGAGCAACGCGAGAGCCAGCTCCGGGTGTTGAATCGCGTACTCCGGCACAACCTCCGGAACGAGATGAACGTCGTCCTCGGGCACTCCCAGTCCGTCACCGAGGACGACGCCGACGTCGACGTGCACGCCGCCGCCATCGAGTCCGCGGCCCGCGAAACCCTCGCGATCAGCCAGCACGCTCGCATGATCGAGGACCGACTGAAGGACGCGACCGGGACGCGAGAACCCGCAGCGATCGACGCCGTCGTCGACGATGCACTCGCGGCGGTGACCGAGACCGCACTCGCGACCGTCTCGGTGCACGTCCCCGCCGGCGTCGTGGTCGCGGACGGCGACGCCCTGTCGACCGCGCTCGCCGAAGTCGTCGGGAACGCGATCGTGCACAACCCCGCACCGCCAGCGGACTGCGAGGTGTCCGTGACCGCGACCGACCGGGACGCCACCGTCCGCGTCACCGTCACCGACAACGGTCCGGGCCTCCCCGACGTCGAACGAGACCTCCTCACGGGCGAACTCGAAGCGTCGCCCGTCGACCACAGCGAAGGTCTCGGACTCTGGATTGCGCGCTGGCTCGTCGAACGCGCCGACGGGAGCATCGACGCGACCGTCACCGACGACGGCACGACGCTCACGCTTCACGTCCCGACCGTCTACACGAACGACTGACGGCGCCGAAGTCGGCCCCTCGACGCTCGGAACGACCGAATCCCCGTCGACGACGACTCCAGTCGCTATCGACGGCGAGGATACCGGAGAAAGGCGGTCAGGTCAGGCGAAGACGTCGTCGTACTCGCCAGCGTCGATCTTCTGCTTGAACTCGCGCGGGTCGTCGCCCTCGATGGTGACGCCCAGCGACGTGCACGTGCCGACGACCTCCTTCGCGGCCTGCTTCGAGTCGTAGGAGAGCAGGTCGGTGAGCTTCTGCTCGGCGATCTGCTTGACCTGGTCGACGGAGAGGTCCGCGACGAAGTTCTTCTGGGGTTCGCCGCTCCCGGTGTCGAACCCGGCCTCGTCCTTGATCAGTTCCGCGGTCGGCGGGACGCCGACTTCGATGCTGAACGAACCGTCGTCGTCGTAGTCGACGGTAACGGGGACTTCGGTACCGTCGAAGGCCTCCGTCTGTTCGTTAATCTCACTGACGACAGCCTGCACGTCCACGGGTGTGGGTCCAAGCTCGGGACCGAGCGGCGGCCCGGGGTTGGCCTGTCCACCCGGAACGAGCACTTCGATCGTTCCAGCCATACTCGCAAGGAGTCCTGCACGAGTTTTAACGCTTACCTTTCGGGCGCGTTCGATGCCGCAGTCGTGGCGGGCGCAGGCGTCGCGAACGCCGTGTTTGTGGAACGATAGCGTGCCGCAACGGCAATCCTTACCCCGTTTCCGGTTATACGTTCTCTTGCATGTCCAAGGAAGTTCATTCAGTCTCCCAGGAAGGGTTCAGTACGACGAACGAGGTCCGCGACTTCGAGACGACGATCGACGCGACGGGCGAGGAAGCGCCCGACACGCTCGAGAGTCTGCTCGGGGCGTACTCGGCGTGCTTCGTGCCCGCGCTCCGCGTCGCGGCGGAGCAACGCGACGCCGGCGACCTCGGTCGCATCGAGATCGACGTCACGGGCGACCTCAACGACGACGACAAGCTCGCGGCTGTCAGCTTCGACGTGAGCGTCGCGGGCGACCTCGGCGGGAAGACGGACGCGGTCGTCGAGCGTGCGGAGGAACTCTGCAAGGTCCACGACGCCCTCAAGACCGACCTCTACGCGGACATCTCGGTCGAAGACGGCGCGTTCTAGACGACGTCACGTTTCGACGCGACCGTCGATCCCCGTTTTCGCCTGGTTCGTCGCTCGACAGGCGTCGGTGCGTTCGCGGGAGTTCCTGGTCCGTGTCTTGGTGGCAGCGGAACCCTGATACGGGACGTGGTCGTATCGCCGAACATGACTGAAGAGTGGACGAACCGCGTGGTCGGCGAGCGCATGGCCGTCGACCAGGAGTTCAACGACCGCGTCCAGGGTTCGGAGTTCTCGAACCAGGAGTGGAGTCTCATCATGAGCGCAGTCGTGTTCACGATCGAGGACGCCGACGACCCGGAGGCCGCGCGGATCGTCGTCGACCGCGAGGAGACGAACCTGGCGGCGATCATGCCGGAACTGGAGAACATCCAGGAGCAGATGGGGGCGCTCGGCGGTGGCGCACCCGGCGGCGGTGGCGGCGGTGGCGGCGGTGGCGGCGGCCTCTTCGACGGCGTGAAGAGCGCACTCGGCCTCGGCGGCGGCGGTGACTCCGGCGACGACGACTACGAGGAGCGCGCCGGCGCGGCGCGCGAACTCGCCAACGAGTACGGGCGGGAACTCCAGTCGCACCTGGAGTCGAAGGGGCGCTGGGAGGAGATCTGTGCGACGGCCGCGGCGGAGAGCGACGAGCGATCGGATGCCGCGGACGCGGACGACGACGCGAACGACGCCGCGGGCGACTGACCGACGGTTCCGAAGACCGTAATCGCAACGACCGATAGCCGCGGTCCCGGGTGCTTTTCGACGCGGTCGTCGGTGCCGACGTTCAGAGTCGGTCGAGGATGGCGTCGGCGACCGCTTCGGTACTGGCGTCGCCGCCGAGGTCGGGCGTGTGTGGCCCGTCCACGAGGACGCCCTCGACGGCGTCGCGGACGCGAGCGGCGGCGTCGTCGCGTCCGAGGTGTTCCAGGAGCATCGCGGCGGAGAGCACGGTCGCGCTCGGGTTCGCGACGCCCTCGCCGGCGATGTCGGGCGCGCTCCCGTGGACGGGCTCGAACAGCCCGTTCGCGTGACCGACGTTCGCGCTCGGGAGCAGGCCGAGGCCGCCGACGAGGCCGGCGGCGAGGTCGGAGAGGACGTCGCCGGCGAGGTTCGGGCAGATGACGACGCCGTAGTCGCCGGGGCGCTGGACGAGGTGCATCGCGAGGGCGTCCATGAGCGCCTCGTCGACCGTGATGGGGCCGGCAGTCGTTTCGTCCACGTCCTCGCGTTCGCGGGCGACCGCGCGGACGTTCCGGAGGAATCGCCCGTCGGTCTCGCGCATCACGTTCGCCTTGTGCGCTATCGTCACGTCGTCGTAGTCGTTGTCCGCGGCGTACGCGAACCCGAACTCGGCGATGTTCCGCGACGCCTCGTCCGTGACGACGCGCGTGAGCGTCGACACCCCCTCGGTGATCTCGTCCTCGATGCCGCTGTAGACGCCCTCGGTGTTCTCGCGGACGAACACGAGGTCGGTGTCTGGGTGGAGTGCGTCCACGCCCGGGTACGCGCGCGCTGGCCGCACGTTCGCGAACGAATCCACGGCCTCCCTGAGCGGGAGGACGACGTCCGCGGCGGTCTCGCCCGCCGCCCCGAAGATGGTCGCGTCCGCGCCAGCGACCGTCTCGTACGTCGACTCCGGGAGCGCCGCACCGGTCTGGGCCTTCACGGCGTCGCCAGCGTCGGCGTGCACGAACTCGAACTCACCGACAGCGTCCAGGACGTCCACCGCAACCGGCACGACCTCCTGGCCGATGCCGTCGCCGGGGACGACTGCGATCTGCTCGGTCATGGCTGTCAGTCCACGCCCCGGCGGTATCAGGGTATCGCCAGCGTCCAAGCCTGCCTCTGGCTACCGAGGACGAGAAACGAGGTCGAGAGAACAGCGAGAACGAGTCAGTCGACGTAGGGGAGCGAGTCGGCGGTCGCCTGCGTCGCGTCGGCGTTCGACGCCATGAGTGCGGTGGTGTCCCAGACGCCGTCGACGAGCGCCTTCCGCTGGGCGTCGTCGACGGTCACATCTACCGTTCTGTCGCCGTACGTCACGGTCTCGTTCGCCACGTCGACGTCGAGGTCGCCGTCGGGGTGTGCGTCCACCCAGTCCTGGATGGCTTCGACGGTCTCCTGGTCGGCGGTGACGGTCGGGATGCCGAGCGCGAGGCAGTTCCCCGCGAAGATCTCCGCGAAGCTCTCGCCGACGAGCGCGTCGATGCCCCACCGCATCAGCGCCTGTGGCGCGTGTTCGCGCGAGGACCCGCAGCCGAAGTTCGCGTTCACGACCATCACGTTCGCGTCCCGGAACTGGTCCTCGTTCATCGGGTGGGCTTTCTCCTCGTCGTCGTCCGTGAACCGCTGGTCGAAGAACGCGAACTGGCCGAGGCCGTCGAACGTGACGACCTTCAGGAAGCGTGCGGGAATGATCTGGTCGGTGTCGACGTCGTTCCCGCGAACGGGCACGCCCGTGCCGGAGACGTGCTCGACGACGTCCGCGGGCCCCTCGTCCGGCGACGTGCCGCTGTCGGCGCCGGCGTCGTCCCGGGTCACGCTTCCGTCACCTCCTCGGTCGTCTCGACGTTACGAACGTCCGTGACTTCGCCATGGATCGCCGCGGCGGCGACCATCTGGGGGTTCATGAGGACGGTCCGGCCGTCCTTGCTCCCCATCCGACCGACGAAGTTCCGGTTCGAGGACGAGGCACAGGCTTCGTCGCCCTCGAGCTGGTCCTCGTTCATGCCGAGGCACATCGAGCAGCCGGCGTTCCGCCACTCGAAGCCGGCGTCGCGGAACGTGTCCGCGATGCCCTCCGCCTCGGCGGCCTTCTGGACGCGCTGGCTTCCGGGGACGACGAGCGCGCGCACGTCGTCGTGGACCTCCTTGCCCGCGACGACGGCGGCACCGCGGCGCAGGTCCGGGAGGCGTGCGTTCGTACACGACCCCAGGAACGCGACGTCGACCTGGTAGCCTTCCATGGTGTCGCCGGGCTCGACGCGCATGTGCTCCTGGGCGTTCCGTGCCGTATCCTGCTTGTCCGCCGGGAGCGCCTCGGGCTCCGGGATCGGTTCGTCCACGCCGACGCCCTGGCCCGGGGTCGTCCCCCACGTCACCATCGGCGCGAGTGCGTCGCCGTCGATCTCGACGACGTCGTCGTAGTCGGCGTCGTCGTCGCTCCGGATGGACTCCCAGTACGACTTCAGTTCCTCGAACCCCTCGCCCTCGGGCACGCGGTCGCGGCCCTCGAGGTACTCGTAGGTCGTCTCGTCGGGGTTGACGTAGCCGGCGCGAGCACCGCCTTCGACGCTCATGTTGCAGATGCTCATCCGGCCCTCCATACCCAGCGCCTCGATGGCGGGGCCGCCGTACTCGTAGACGTACCCGACGCCACCGTCGGTCCCGAGCTTTCGAATTATCTGGAGGACGACGTCCTTCGCTTCGACGCCGTCACCGAGTTCGCCCGTCACGTCGATGCGGCGGACGTCCTTCTTCTCCATCGCGATGCAGCCCGTCGCGAGCACGTCCCGGATCTGGCTCGTGCCGATCCCGAACGCGAGCGCGCCGAACGCGCCGTGCGTGCTCGTGTGCGAGTCCCCACACACGATGGTCTTCCCGGGCTGGGTGAGTCCCTGCTCCGGGCCGACGACGTGCACGATGCCCTGGTCGCCCGTGTCCGGATGCGAGAACTCGATACCCGCCTGCTCGACGTTCTCCTCGAGCTTCCGCATCATCGTCTCCGCGGCGTCGTCGCTGAACGGCCGCGACTGGTCCGCGGTCGGCACGATGTGGTCGACGGTCGCGTGCGTCAACTCGGGGTACGCGACCGTCATGTCGCGCTCGCCGAGCATCCCGAACGCCTGCGGACTCGTCACCTCGTGCACGAGGTGGAGGCCGACGAACAGCTGGTCCTGGCCCGTCGGAAGCGTGTCGACGCGATGACGCTCCCAGACCTTGTCGTAGAGCGTCGCCTCGCTCATTCCTCGTCCTCGACGTCGGTCGTGTCGCCGACGCGTTCGAACATCCTGTTCCCGTGTCCGCCCTCGGGCGCTTCGTGCGATACCTCCTTCATCGAGTCCGCGGACTCGTCGTCCTCGTCGGTCGTCGTCGACGCCTCGACGGCGTTGCGTTCGCCGCCGTCGGCGACGACGGTGACGCCGTGCTCGAACAGCGACCCCATCGACTCGTTCGTGTAGGGGTTCGTGTGACTGACTTCGCGCATCGGCTCTCGGTTCGCGGTCGATTCGTCGGTGTGGCTGGATTCTCGGGTCATGCTGTTGGTTCGTCTCAGTCGTCCGCGGCCGCTGGTTCCGTCTCCTGTCCGTCCTCGCCGTCGCTCCACGAGAAGAGCCCGCGGAGTTCCTCGCCGACGGCCTCGATCTCGTGGTTCTCCTCCGCCTCTACGAGCTGGGTGAAGCTCGGACGGCCCGCCTGGTTCTCGAGGATCCACTCGCGAGCGAACTCGCCGTTCTGGACCTCCTCGAGTACTTCCTCCATGTTCTCGCGGACGTCGTCGTCGACGATGCGATCGCCGCGCGTCAGCCCGCCGTACTCGGCAGTGTCACTGACCGAATGCCACATCCCGCCGAGCCCGCCCTTGTACATCAGGTCGACGATGAGCTTCAGTTCGTTCAGCACCTCGAAGTACGCCATCTCCGGGCTGTAGCCCGCGTCGACGAGCGTTTCGTACCCGGTCTTGGCGAGGGACGTGACGCCTCCACAGAGCACGGCCTGTTCGCCGAACAGGTCCGTCTCGGTCTCCTCCTGGAACGTCGTCTCGATGACGCCCGCTCGCGTACAGCCGATTCCCTCTGCGTATGCCAGGCCCTCCTGAGCGGCCTCGCCGGTCGCGTCCTGGTACACTGCGAGCAGGCCGGGCGTGCCTTCCTCGCGCTCGTAGTTCCGGCGGACGATGTGGCCGGGGGACTTCGGGGCGACGAGCGTCACGTCCACGCCCTCCGGGGGCTCGATCTGGTTGTAGTGAACGTTGAACCCGTGCGCGAACTGGAGCGTGTCGCCGTCCTCGAGGGCGGGCTCGATCTCCTCGAAGACCGCCGGCTGGACGGTGTCCGGGACGAGCACGGACACGACGTCCGCTTGCTCGGCGGCCTCGTAGGTCGTCGCGACCTCGAGCCCGTCGGCTTCCGCCACGTCCCAGGAGTCCGAGGACTCGCGGAGGCCGACCACGACGTCGAACCCGCTCTCGTGCAGGTTCAGCGCGTGGGCGTGCCCCTGACTGCCGTAGCCGAGGACCGCTACCGTCTTCGATTCGAGGTACGATTCGTCAGCGTCGTCGTCGTAGTACACCGTGGTACTGAAAGCGTCGTCTGTCATTGATGGTCCGTGTCGGTATCGTTCGTCGCGTCCGGTTCGTCGACGGGCTCGCCGCCGTCGGTGGCGTGCGCCGCTTCGACCGCTTCGGTCGTCGCCGTCTCGCTCGCCGTGCCCGCCGTCCGGTTCGTGCCGCGCGCCTGCGCCGCCGTCCCGGTGCGCGTGACCTCGCGGATGCCGAACTGCCCGAACGTGTCGATCGCGCCCTCGATCTTCTGGCGCGACCCCGTGACCTCGACGGTCACCGTCGACTGCGACGCGTCGACGGTGCGGGCGTCGTACATGTCCGCGACTGCCGCGACCTCGCTCGGGTTCTCCGCGTCCACCTTCACGATGGCGAGCTCGCGCCGCACCGCGTCCGGGTCGAGTTCGCGCACCGAGATGACGGGGATGAGCTTCCGCAACTGCTTCTCGACCTGGTCGATGCCCGGGTCGGGCTCCTCGGTGACGACCGTGATGCGTGCACGGTCCGGGTCGTTCGTCGCGCCGACGGTCAGGCTCTCGATGTTGAACTGTCGGCGACTGAACAGGCTGGACACCTCCGAGAGCACGCCGGGCTCGTGCGTGACGAGCACGCTGATGACCGCACGACGCGGCTCGTGCTCCGCCTCGACCTCCGGGTCGACGCGGATGCCCTGCTTGTTCCGTCGACCCTGCGGCGTGGGACGTTCGTGCGGGAGTGGCCCCGCCAGTCCCTCGCGGCTCTCGTCCGTGTTCGCCCGGGGTGCGACGTCGTCGTGATGGGTCTCGCGTTCGGCGTTCTCGGTCGATTCGTCGCTCATAACTGATCCGCCTCCAGTGCGAACTGGCCGTTGTCACCGCCACTCGGCACCATCGGGTAGACGTTCTCCTCGGGGTCGACGCGGAAGTCCACGACTGCCGGCCCGTCGTACGCGAGCGAATCCTCGACGGCGTCCGCGACCTCGTCGTAGTCCTCGACCGTGATGCCCTTCGCACCGAACGCCTCCGCGAGCTTCGCGAAGTCCGGACACCAGCCGTACTCGGACGCGGAATGTCGTCCGTCGAAGAACGCGTCCTGCCACTGGCGGACCATCCCGATGTACTCGTTGTTCAGGACGGCGACCGTGACGTCGAGGTTCTCCCGGACCGCGACTGCGAGCTCCTGCATCGTCATCAGGAACGAGCCGTCGCCCTCGAACGCGACGACGGCCGCATCTTCCTTCCCTTCGGCGTCCGCGGCGACGCGCGCACCGATCGCCGCCGGGAGTCCGTACCCCATCGTCCCGAGGCCGTGAGAACTCACCCACGTCCGCGGTTCGGTGTACGTCCAGTACTGTGCCGCCCACATCTGGTGCTGGCCGACGCCGGTCGTCACGATGGCGTCGTCGCCGGTCGCGGCGTCGTACGCCTCCACGACGAACTGCGGCTTCACCGGTTCGTCCTCGGGCGCGGCGTAATCCATCGGGTACTCGGACTGCCACTGCTTGCAGGTCGCACGCCACTTCGTCGCCGGCGGCGTCTCCGTGACCGCGTCCTGTAGCTGTTCGAGTACCGTCCCGGCGTCGCCGATGAGCGGGTAGTCCGCCTGGACGTTCTTGCTTATCTCCGCCGGGTCGATGTCGACGTGCACGACCTCCGCGTCCGGCGCGAACGTCTCGATACCGCCCGTGAGCCGGTCGTCGAACCGGCACCCGACCGCGATCAGGCAGTCCGTGTGCGTGAGCGCCATGTTCGCGAACCCGGTGCCGTGCATGCCACCCATCTCCAGACTCAGTTCGTGGTCCTCGGGGAACGCGCCCATCGCGGGCATCGTCGTCACCACCGGGATCTCGTAGTCCATCGCGAACTCGCGAGCCTGCTCGCTCGCGGCTCCCTTGATGACGCCCCCACCGACGAGGAGGAGCGGCTTGTTCGCCGTCTCGATCGCTTCGGCCGCCGCCGCAACCGCGTCGTCCTCGGCGTGCTCGTGGACGTGGTACGTGTCCGGCGGCCGTGCCGGCCCCGGCTCCCGGTCCGTGTCCGCCTGCGTGACGTCCTTCGGGAGGTCGACGAGCGTCGGCCCGGGTCGTCCGGTCTCCGCGAGTGCGAACGCCTCGCCGACGTCGTCCCCGACGGACTCGGGCGACGACGCGAACGTGTTGTCCTTCGTGATCGGCGCGGTCACACCCGTCGTGTCCGTCTCCTGGAACGCGTCGTTCCCGACGAACTCCGTCGGCACCTGCCCCGTGAGGGCGACCATCGGGTCCGAGTCCATGTTCGCGTCCGCGATGCCGGTGACGAGGTTCGTCGCCCCCGGCCCCGACGTCGCCAGGCAGACGCCCGGCGACCCGGAGACGATCCCGTACGCGTCCGCGGCGTGCGCCGCCGCCTGCTCGTGGCCCATCATGTAGTGACGCATCTCGGAATCGTACACCGAGTCGTACACCGGCATGATGGCGCCACCCTGGACGCCGAACAGGTGCTCGACGCCGGCGTTCTCGAGAGCGCGCACGACCGAGTCCGCGCCCGTCCGAACGGGTGCTTTCGCGGGCGAACCCGCGGTCGACTCCTCGTCGGCTGGCGTCGATTCCGCGTCCGTCTCGGCGGTCGAGTCGGGGTCCGCGTCCGTCGTCGTCGCGTCCGGGTCGGGAATCGCCGCGCCGCCGTCGGTCGCCGTCTCCGTCGGATCGGTCACGAGCGACACCTCCGGGCCGGACTCGAACGCGGTCGTTGCGACTCACGAACGCTCGAACGCGGTCGTTGCGACTCACGAACGGGTCGCGTCCGAGAGCGTGTGCTGGTAGTTGGCGTGCGATACTGCCGTGTTTGGGGGTGCTGTGTCGCGGGCATCTGTCGGAATGTGTCGAACGGACTGCTTGGTGGGTGGTCGAACGATACGCAGGGCCGAAGGAGAGTGATTGTAGGGGCGCTTACGCCCCTACGATACCGATGGTCCGTACGACGATCCCGCCGCTCGCGGCGAAGCGCTCGCCCGCGACCGCGACGGTTGACTGCATGTGCTCCCCCGGTATGCGAGCGGTGCGTAAATCGTTTCCGGGCGTCGCAAGCGTTGCCGTCGCCCACCCGGGGGTGGGTCGACCGCTCGCCACCCCACCGGCCGCTCCGGGAGGGGGCTGTCGTACGGACCGCGTCGGTCACGCGCTGACCTCCTCGCTATCCTCGTCGCTGACGTCGGCGTCGCGCGCGAACCGCTCGACGTCCTGCATCGTCACGCGTTCGTCGTCGGCACCGCGGTCCTTCACGCGTCGCGTGACCTCCCGGACCTCGTCGTCGGTCGGGTCGAACCCGGCGTCGCGCAAGCGCTCACGGACGCTGTGCGCGCCCGTGTGCTTGCCCATCACCAGTTCGCGCTCCGCACCGACCATCTCCGGCGTCATCACGCCCGGCTCGAACGTGTCCGAGTTCTCGATGACGCCCGCCGCGTGGATGCCGGACTCGTGGCTGAACGCGTTCGCACCCACCACGGGCTTGTTCCCGGGGACGTCGATACCGGACTTCGCCTCGACCATCCGCGACAGGTTCGTGATACCCGTCGTGTCGATGCCGGTGTCGACCTGGTACAGCGACTCGACGGCCATCACGAACTCCTCGTACGCGGCGTTCCCGGCGCGTTCGCCGATGGAGTTCACGCTCACCTGTGCCTGGTCGGCACCGGCTTCGATGCCGGCGAGCGCGTTCGCGGTCGCGATTCCGAAGTCGTCGTGCGTGTGCACGTCGATCCGGGCGTCCGTGTGCGCGTCGACGACCTCGATCAGGTCGCCGAACCGGCTCGGGGTCGCGACCCCGCACGTGTCGGGGACGTTGATCCAGTCGACGCCCGCCTCGGTGACGGCTTCGACGATCTCGATCAGGTAGTCCTCGTCCGTGCGCGTCGCGTCCATCGGGGAGTACATCACTTCCGTCCCCGTCTCGGCGATGCGTTCGACGGCTTCGATGGAGCGTTGCTTCACGTCCGCTCGCGTCGAGTGCATGGAGTCCTCGATCTGGACGTCGCTCGTGCTCGCGAACACGTGGACCACGTCCACGCCCGAGTCGAGCGCCGCCTCGATGTCGGCGTCCACGACGCGCGCCAGCCCACACGTATCGGCGGTGGTGTGCTTGGCGATGTCGCGGACCGCTTCGAACTCCGCGTCGGAGTTCACCGGGAACCCCGCTTCGACGACGTGGGTGCCCATGTCGTCTAGCGCCGCTGCTATCTCTCGCTTGTCCTCGTAACTGAACGAAGTGCGCGGTGACTGTTCCCCGTCGCGCAGCGTCGTGTCGAAGACGCGCGCGGAATCGATCTCAGTCGTAGCGTCCAAAGTGCCCTTGAAGAACTCGACCGCCCTGACTGGTGTCAGAGCGAGGCATGTCGTTGTGAGACATCGTACCCCAACCCAGGCGAGAGGAGGTATTAAAGCGTTCCGCCCAGACAGTTCTTGCCAGCGCGCCGACCGGACGGTTCGCGAGCTCGAACGCTCGAAACCGCAAGCAGTAATCGTCTACGGTACTCCTTATACATCCTTGGTCGTTGCCGTGTGGTATGGTCTCAGACTGCGTTTGAACTATCGTGACGTACTTCGCTCCGAGCGCTCGGCGCGGCAACGAATCGAATCGGCGGTCGCCCGCGCACCCAGGCACCTCGCGACGCCACGCACCACGCCCTATGCGAGTCACACCGACGCCACGCACCACGCCCTATGCGAGTCACACTCTCACGTTCGCCCACCGTGGAATCGCCAACCGCCGTCCCCGGCGGACGAGTCGTTAAGAGGCTGCCGGACCAACGTCCTGTCATGGCAGACCCAGAAGTCATCCGACTGCTCAAGAAGTCCTACCAGGACGAGATCGAGACCGTGATGAACTACCAGACGAACGCGATCGTCCTCGACGGTGTCCGCGCCGAAGAGATCAAGGAGAGCCTCCAGACCGACATCCAAGAGGAACTCACGCACTCCCAGCAGATCGGCGAGCGCCTGAAGCAACTCGACGAAGCCCCGCCAGGGAGCGCCGAGTTCGAGTCGACCCAGCACGGCCTCCAGCCGCCCGAGGACACGACAGACGTCCTGAGCGTCATCGAGGGCGTCCTCGACGCCGAAGAGGACGCTATCGCGACGTACCGCGAACTCATCACCGCCGCCGAGGAAGCAGACGACCCCGTCACCGAGGACCTCGCCGTAACGCTGCTGGCGGACGAGGAAGCCCACCGTTCGGAGTTCCGCGGGTTCCGCAAGGAGTACAAGCAGGACTAACGCTCGCGGTTCTCGAACGTGCGCCTCGACGCGTCAGAGGGAGCCGTCCGCACCCATCTCGCGGACGGCGTCGGCGCGTTCGCGGATGCGTTCGAGGTCGCCCGCGTCGCGCTTGTCGTCGAGATGCGAGTACACGAGCCCCATCCGGTGGTTCGAGCGGAGACGGTCCTCGTGCTCGGCGAGGAAGTCCCAGTAGAGCGCGTTGAACGGACACGCGCGTTCACCCGTCGTCTCGTCGGGATCGTAGGCGCAGCCGGCGCAGTGATCGCTCATCCGCTGGACGTAGTTCGCCGAGGAGACGTACGGTTTCGTCGACAGGGCGTCGCTCCCGAACGTCCCCATGCCGACGACGTTCGGCGTCGTCACCCAGTGGTAGGCGTCGACGAACCCGAGGTGGAACCAGTCGTTGAGGTCGCCGGGGTCGACGCCGTACGTCGTCGCGAAGTTCGAGAGCACCATCAGCCGCTCGATGTGGTGCGCGTACCCGCGCTCCCGGACGTGCCCGACCGCTGCCTCGAGACACGCCATCTCGGTGTCGCCCGTCCAGTACGCCTCCGGGAGGGCCTCGGTGGCGTCGAGCTGGTTCGCCGCCGCGAGCCCGGGCATCTCTCGCCGGTAGACGTGCCGGACGAACTCGCGCCACCCCAGTAGCTGGCGGACGAACCCCTCGACGCTCGCGATCTCGACGTCGTCGCGATCCTCGTACGCGTCGATCGCGGTCTCGATGCACTCCTCGGGGTCGAGCAATCCGACGTTTATCGCGGGCGAGAGCAGGGCGTGGTTCAGCGACCACGAGCGCTCGACCATCGCGTCCTGGTACGGACCGAATTCGGGGAGGCGGTCGGCGACGAACGCGTCGAGTTCCGCGAGCGCGCCCTCGCGCGTGACCGGCCACCGGAACGGTGCGAGGTCCGCGCCGCCGCCGGGCGTCTCGCCACCGTCGACGATGGTGGCACCGTTGGCCACTTCGGGCCACGTCTCGAACTCGTTCGCCACGCGCTCGGCGACCTCGCGGACGACGTCGTCGTCGCCGACGTCGAGGTCGGGCGGGTCCGGGAACGCGACCTCGGACCGCGGGAACTCGCGGTTCTCGTCGTCGAAGTTCCACTCGCCACCGACCGGGTTGCCGTCGTCGTCGACGAGGTGGCCGGTGCGCTCGCGCATCCACCGGTAGAAGTCCTCGTGACGGAACGACTCGGGGTCGTCGCCGTACTTTTCGGCGGCCCAGTCGTCGAACGCCGCGGGCGAGCACAGGTATCGGTCGTTCTCCGCGACGAGCAACCGAGCGTCCGGGTCGGTCGCCGAGTCCGCGGCGACGGTCGCGCGAGCGCTCGCGAACCGGTCGAGGAGCGCCTCGCCGGCGCCGTGACTCGCGGGCCGCATCGTCTCGAGGTCCTCGCCGGGGTGTGCGTCGAGGTGCGCACGGAATCCGGCTTCGAAGTCCGGGACGCGATGGTAGTCGACGTCGAACCCGCGCTCCCGCAGGCGATCGCGGAGGTGCCCCATCGCGGCGAACACGAGCACGAGCTTCTGGGGGTGATAGCGCTTCCGGCGCGCGAACCCGGCCGCCTCGACGAACACCACCCTGTCCTCGCCGGGGGTAGCGTCCGCGAGCGGGCCCACGCGCGTCGACAACTGGTCGCCCAGCACGAGCACAGCCATACCTCCTGTTGGGCCGGACGGGTGTTAGCCCTCGGGCCGACGCAGTTGGGTATCCACGAGAGCGAATGACACCCCGGAGATAGGTTTAACCCGGTCCTGGGCGAGCAAGCGCGTATGCCCGACTTCGTCACGCCACCGCCGGTCGAACGCGGCGACCGCGTCGCCGTCGTCGCCCCGGCGTCGACGAACCCCGAGTTCGCGAGTCACGTCTACGAGCGCGGCCGCCAGCGGATGCGCGACGTCTTCGACCTCGACCCCGTCGAGTACCCGACCGCGACCGCCGACCCCGAGTGGCTCGCCGAGCACCCGCAAGCGCGCGCCGAGGACGTCATGGACGCGTTCCGCGACCCCGATATCTCTGCGGTGATCGCGAACATCGGCGGACACGACCAGATCACTGTCCTCCCGTACCTCGACGCCGACGTCCTCCGCGACCACCCGACGCGGTTCTACGGGTGGTCGGACAACACGAACCTCGCCTGCTTCCTCTGGAACGAAGGCATCGTCTCGTTCTACGGCGGGTCGACGCTCACCGAGTACGCGATGGACGGCGAGATGTTCGACTACACCGTCGAGTACCTCGAGCGCGCGCTGTTCGAGGACTCGCTCGGCGAGTGGACCGAAGCGGACGCGTTCACGGACGAACCCGGCGACTGGGAGGACCCAGAGAGCCTCGAGGAGCCACGCGAGACCGAGGCCACCGACGGCCGGACGTGGCGGGGCGGCGACGACCCCGTCACCGGCCGCGTCTGGGGCGGCTGCTACGAGGTGCTCGTCGAGCAGTTCCTCGCCGACCGGTACGTTCCCGACGACAGCGAACTCGACGGGACGATCCTGGCACTGGAGACGAGCGAACTCGTCCCCGACCCCGACGTCGTCCAGGCGAACCTGCGTGCGCTCGGCGAACGCGGACTTCTAGAGCGCTTCGACGGCGTCCTCGTCGGACACGCCGCCGCCCGCAGTCACGTCGAGGACAACCCAAAGGAGTGGCGCGAGGAGTACCGCGAACGCCAACGAGACGCCATCACGACCGTCTTCGAGCGCTACAATCCCGACGCGCCACTCGTCCTCGACTGCGAGTTCGGGCACACCTACCCGACGTGCCCCATCCCCATCGGCGGCCGAGTCGAGATCGACCCACGCGAGGAGACCATCCGGTTCACCTGAACGTTCGGTCCCCGCGACCTATGCGTTCGCCCGTGCACCTCGAACGTGGTCGACGCAGCGGGCGGCGGTGTACCCGGCCGCGAACGGTGGAACTGTGAGGGCGAGCCCGACCGCCGCGTAGACGACCGCGTACACTGCTGGCGTGCCGGGACCTCCCGGGTAGAACCCGAGCAGCAACTGCGAGTAGACGACGAGTATCGGGTTCGTGACGACGAGAACGGGCAGGTTCTCACGTCGATACCCGAAAACGAGTGACGGTGCGGCGAGCACGAGAACCGGCAGGAGGAACGTCGTCCCCGACTGGAACGCGTCGCCGAGGGCGAGTGCGAGCGTCGTCAGAGCGAGGGTCTGTGCGAGGACGACCACCACGCTGGCAGCGCCGAAGAACCGCCCCGCAGGCGCATCCGCATCGAGCATGCGGGATTCGACCGGGGGAGTCAGCTTAATTCCTGCGGTGGTCTCGCGCACAGCCCCGACGCCACAGTGAACCGCCTTCCCGAGCGCTCAGTCGTCGCCGTTCCCGTTGTGCTCCGCGAGGGCCTCCTCGCGCAACCGTTCGCCCTGATCGGACTCGATGGAGAGCGACGGCACTTCCACGGGGTCTCCGTCCTCGTCGATCGCGACGAACACCATGTAGCTCTCCGTCGTGAGCTCGGTCTCGCCGGTGCGGAGGTTCTCGCGGAACACCTTCACGCGCACCTTCACACTCGTCCGACCCGCGTCGAACACGTACGCCTCGACGAGTGCCGCGTCCCCTTGCGGGATCGGGGCGCGGAAGTTCGTCTGGTCCATGCGCGCGGTCACGCACTGTTGGCCCGCGAACCGCATCGCGCTCATCGCGCCCACCTCGTCCATCCACATCATCACGTTCCCACCGTGCGCGGTCTCCAGAACGTTCGCATCGTTCGGGTTCACGATGTGTCGATTCCGGATGTGCGTGTCCATCAACGTCGGCATACCCCCCACTTTCGCGGGTAGCCTGTTGAGGGTGTCGAGATGCATTACGCGACAGCCTGACACCACGCGCCGGGCAGTACGTCGGTACGCACCTGGTACGCGATGACGACCAGCAAACCAGGATGCTCCCGACGGGCTGCGACGATCAGACCCCGAACGCCCAGAACGCCCCGACGTGCTCGGACGTCCTCGCTCGCTGCAGTCCGCGTCGCTCCCCACGTTCGCTCGCGGGAACGTCGCGACGCCCCCCGAGCACGCCGCCCCTTTCAGTCCCACCCAACCGCGACCGCACCGCACCGCGACCGCACCGCTCCGCACCGCACCGCTCCGTGACCGCACCGCTCCGTGACCGCACCGCTCCGCGACCGTACCGCTCCGCGACCGCACCGCGCCCTGCCCTCCCCCTGCTCACGGCACGCGCAGTTCCGCGCGCGCCGCTCGCGGCCCGACGGTGAGCGATGCCAGTTGTCGCATCCGGTTGGCGTGCGTGCTCTCGCGGCGCGGTGAGCGAAGCGAGGCGTGCCGCGGCGAACCCGCGCGAGGGATGCCGACCGAACGCAGTGAGGGAGGCATCGGCTGGGGAGGACGAGGCGCGGTGCGGTGCGGTCGCGGAGCGGTGCGGGACTCAATTTGTATCGGCAACAGTCGCGGTCGCAGTGCTGGACGGGGCGAGTTCTGTTCGAATCGAATCTATGGCGCGGATACGAGACGCCGAGAAAGGGTACTGTCGCGAATCCGGAGCGAAGAACGCAGTGTGCTGGACTAGTCGAGCGCGTACTCCATCGCTTGCTGGAGGTCGGCCTTCTGGTCCTCGACGTGCTCGATGCCGACGCTCGCTCGCACCAGGCCGTCCGTCAACCCCGCTTCGAGGCGTTCCTCGCGTGGAATCGCGGCGTGCGTCATCGGCGCGGGTTGCTCGATGAGGCTCTCGACGCCACCGAGGGACTCCGCGAGCGTGAACACCTGCGTCGCGCTCACGAACTCGCTCGTCTCGTCGAGCGAGGCGTCGAGTTCGAAGCTAATCATCCCGCCGAAGTCGTCCATCTGTCTGGCGGCGACGTCGTGCCCCGGATGCGATTCCAGGCCGGGATAGTAGACGGTGTCGACGCGGTCGTGGTCGTCGAGCCACGAGGCGAGTTCGCGCGCGTTCTCGCAGTGACGGTCCATCCGCACGGGGAGCGATTTGGTCCCCCGCAGGACGAGGAAGCAGTCGAACGGCCCCGGGGTCGCGCCGACGGAGTTCTGGTAGAACCCGAAGCGCTCGTCGAGGTCGGCGTCGTCCGTGACGAGCGCACCGCCGACGACGTCGCTGTGCCCGCCGAGGTACTTCGTGAGCGAGTGCGAGACGATGTCCGCGCCGTACTCGAGGGGGCGCTGGAGGTACGGCGTCGCGAACGTGTTGTCGATCGCACAGAGCGCGTCGTAGTCGTGCGCGACGTCGCTCGCCGCGTCGACGTCGACGATGCTCATCAGCGGATTCGTCGGGGTCTCCAGCCACAGGAGTTCGGTGTTTTGACGCATCGCCGCGTCGATCTCGTCGACGTCGGTCATGTCCACGAACGTGAACTCGACGTCGTACTTCTCGTACACCTGCGTGAAGATGCGGTGCGTGCCGCCGTAGACGTCCTCGCCCGTGACGACGTGGTCACCGGATTCGAGGAGGTTCAGGACGGTGTTGATCGCGCCCATCCCGGAGGAGAACGCACGGCCGTAGTCGCCGCCTTCGAGGCTCGCGAGGTTCGCCTCCAGGTCCGTCCGCGTCGGGTTCCCCGTGCGCGAGTATTCGTACCCGCGATGCTCGCCGGGCGCGTCCTGCTCGTACGTCGAGTTCGCGTGGATCGGCGTCATGAGCGCGCCCGTCTCCTCGTCGGGTTCCTGGCCCGCGTGGATGCTCCGCGTCTCGAATCGGAAGCCGTCGTCGTCCATACTCCAGGCCTCGGCGGCCTCGCAGGAGACTCTTGCGTTCGCAGGTCCGCGGGCGAGTGATGCGATTCCACGGCGACGCGGCGTTCACCGCGAACGATACCTCGCGTGGCCCCGGTCCGTGCCAACGATACACGTGCTCCCGGGAGGTTCTTGACTGTCGCCCGTGCGGTTCGAGGTATGACCGACGAAGCGAGGGAGTGGTGGAACGCGTGGGCGGACGAGTTCCAGCGCGAGGGCGACATCGACGTCGCCGTCGCGTTCGGTCCGGGAGCACCACCCGGGGACGACCTCGGACTGCTCGGTGACGTCGCGGGCGAGCGGGCCATCGAACTCGGCTGTGGTGGCGCACAGTTCGGACTCGCGGTCGCCGAACGTGGCGCGAACGTCACGGGCGTCGACATCTCCGACGCACAACTCGCGCACGCTCGCGAGAACGCCGACGAACGCGACGCCGACGTCGACCTCGTCCAGGGGAGCGTCACCGACCTCGACGGGTTCGACGACGAATCGTTCTCGCTCGCGTTCTCCGCGTTCGCGCTCCAGTGGGTCGAGGACCTCGAGGCCGCGCTCGCCGAAGCGTACCGCGTCCTCGAACCCGGCGGCCGACTCGTCTACAGCGTCGACCATCCGTTCTACAAGACGATAGATTCCGAGACGCACGAGCCAGCGCGGAGCTACTTCTCGGAGGAACCGCGGCGCGCGTACAGCGAGCGGTTCGACGCGGAGATGGTCATCTACTCGCGGGGCATCGGCGAGACCGTCTCCCTGCTCGTCGACGTCGGCTTCGACGTCGAGGCGATACGAGAACCCGGGTACGAGGACCCCGACGCGTACGAGAACGCGTTCGGGAGTTTCGAGCCGGAACTGATGGCGAAGGTCCCGCCGACGGTCGTCTACGCGGCCCGGAAGCCCGAACGATGACGGTCGAGAGCTTCGACGACGGCGTCGACGGCTACCACGACGTCGCCGACCAGCTCCGCTCGTACCTCCTGTCGCGTGCGGGCGACGCACTCGAGCAGAACTGCGCGGGCAACTGCGAGCGCGTCCGGGAGGCGTTCCTCGAGGCCGTTGGCGGCCTGCCAGAGCGCCCCGAACCGCTCCCGGTCGATCACGCCGGCACTGTCGACCGCGAGGGGTACACTGTAGAGCGCCTCGTCTTCGAGGTGCGCCCGAACTATCACGTCACCGCGAACTGCTACGTGCCCGCTGGCGAGGGCCCGCATCCCGCCGTCCTGCTCTATGCTGGCCATCATCCGTTCCCGAAGGTCGACCCGGAGAACCAGCGAGCGTGCATCGACCTCGCGACCAACGGGGTCGTCGCGCTCTGCTTCGACCCGCCGGGCGTGGGCGAACGCGAGCAGTACCCGGACGCGGCCGCGGACCCCGACGCGGTCGATGCCGCTGACGGACTCGACGAGGGCGTCCACCCCGTCTTCCATGGTTCGGGCGTGTACGCGCACTCGCTGGCGGGCCAGCAGGCGAACTACGCGGGCGGGAACGTCGCGCGCTGGTTCGTGCACGAGGCACTGTGCGCGCTCGACTACCTCGAGTCCCGCGGCGACGTCGACGCGAGCCGACTGGGCGTCACCGGCACGAGCGGCGGCGGCATGCTCGCGGTCTACGTCGGCCTCGTCGACGACCGCCCCGTCGCGCTCGCGCCCTGTTGCTGGGTCTGCGAGCGCGAGCACTCGATGCGCGCCGGCTTCCCCGTCGACCACGAGCAAGTGCTCCACGGTGCGATCCCCGGCGGGTTCGACGTGACCGATCTCGCGAGAGCGCTCGCGCCGACGCCACTGTGCGTGGGCGCGGCCCGCTCGGACTTCTTCCCCATCGAGGGCGTCCACGACGCCTTCGAGCGCGTCGAGCGCGCGTACGCGGCACGCGACGCCGCCGACGCCTGCGAACTCCGCGTCGCCGACACCGGACACGCCGCCGTCCGCGAAATTCCCGGCGTCCTCGACTTCCTCACCGCGGAACTCGCCGACCGAAACTTCGAGCCGACCTGCGACGACGACCCCGTCGAGTCACTCGACGACCACGAGTACCTCCTCGACCGCGACCGCCTCCAGTGCACGCCCACCGGGAGTGTCCGCGAGACCTACGCCGACGAACGCACCCTGACCGACCTCGTCGCCGACGAACTCGTAGATTCCGAGTCGGGAGAGGCGGCGGTCGACGCGGACGCCATCGGCGAGCGCGTTCGCGACCGACTCGGCGTCGACCGCGACCACCCGCTCCATCCGCGCACCGTCGCGACCGACGAACACGACGGGCTCGCCGTCGAACGCGTGTTCTGGAAGAGCGAGTACGACCCGGACGTGGTCGTCGCGGGCGTCCTCGTCGCCGACTCGGAGCAGGGCTCGCGCACGGGCGGCGACCGCGAGGTGAGCGCGCCAGCGGTCGTCCTTTTCGAGGACGGCACCGCGGAACTCCCCGAGCGCAGCGACGAACTCGCGGCGCTCGCACGCGAACACGGCACCGCGCTCGCCGTCGACCCGCGCGGCGTCGGGGCAACCTGCCAGCGCCCGACCCCCGCGACCTGGGGCGACCCCGACTACGACGGCGTCTACGGCACCACGCACGCGCTCGCCGCCCACGCCGCACTCCTCGGCGATTCGCTGTTCGGGATGCGCGTCCACGACGCACTGACCGCAGTCCGGTTCCTCCGCGACCGGACGGGCGCGAGCACGGTCTCGGTCCTGGGCGACGGTATCGGCGCGTACCACGCGCTCTACGCTGCCGCCGCAGCACCCGACGACGCCGCCAGCGTCACCCACCTCGGCGACAGCCCACTGCGGTCGTTCCGCGAGCGCGCCACCACCGCAGACGCCGGATTCGACCCACGACTCGACTGTCACGACGTCCTCGACTGCGACGTCCCCGACGTCGTCGACGCACTCCGAACCCACGGCGTCCACGTGCGAGTCCCGGGGTACTGACCGCGCCCGCGAGTCCGAACGCGCCACCGAGGAGCGCGTAGCTGACGGTCCGGCCGACGTTGAACAGGAGGTGCTGGCGGATCTCCCGGAACGACGCCAGGCCGCCGTCGTTGTGGCCGCTTGCACCGCCGTCGAACTCGGTCGCGTACATCGTCACGAGCGGGCCGCACATCCCGAGGCAGTGTGCACCCCCGAGGAGGCCGACGAGGAAGAACGTCGATAGCTCCAGTTGTTCGGTCGAGACGACGCCGCCGTGGAGCACCACTCGCGCGAGCGACGGCACGGCGTCGACGAACGCCGTACCGCCAACGCCCCACGGTATCACGTCGATGCCTCCAGGTTCGAGTGCATCGCCGCGGAACTCGGGGAGGACCGGACTTGAACGCCCGATCCGAGTCTCATACCGCGGGAACGTCCTGCTGGGGTTTCTACAGGGTGTTTTCGACGGATGCACCAGACCGAAGAAGTACCCGGTCCCCCGAGTTTCTCGCATGGATCGACGCACGTTCCTCTCGACGGTGGGTGCGACCGGTGCGGTCGGTGCCACGACCGGACTCGCCGGTTGTCTGTCCAGCATCGGCCTCGGCGACGCGAACCCGGACGTCGTCCTCGGCGAACCCGACCGCCCGTTCGACAGCGAGGACGTCCCCTACCCGGCGTGGGGCGAGCGCGTCCCCGCAGTCGAACTCCCCGCGCCGGTCGACGGCGGCACCGTCGCGTTCCGGGACGCCGACGTCCCAACGCTCGCGACGTTCTTCTACAGTCACTGCAACACCATCTGTCCCGTTCTCATCTCGACGCTCCGCAACGTCCAGACGCACGCCGCGAACGAGGGCTACCCGGACGACGTCGCGTTCTACCCGGTGACGTTCGACCCAGAGCGCGACACTGCCGGTCGACTCGACGAGTACGCCGAGCAAATGAACGTCGACGCGGATGCCGCGAACTGGACGTTCCTCCGGCCGGCGTCGACCGCACGGGCGAAGGCGGTCGTCGACGAACAGTTCGGCGTCGCGTTCGAACGCACGCACCCCGAGGACATGGACATGTACATGTTCAACCACGGGTCGCTGACGGTGCTCGTGAACCGCGACGGCTACGTCGAACGCGCGTACACGTCGACGTCGCCGGACGAAGAACGAATCATCGAGGACCTCCGCGAGGTGCGCGAGGCGTGAACCGACGACGATTCCTCGCCGCCGCCAGCGGCGTCGGACTCACCGCCGGGAGCGCTTACGTCGCCACCGAAGGACTCCCGGGGACGGACGCCGACGCAGCGCTCCCGCGACGCGTGGAGACGCTCGACGCCCCCGGGTCCACGGGCGGCGAAGCGACCGTTCCGACGCCCGATGCGGTGACCGTCGTCGACCTGTTCGCGACGTGGTGTGCGCCCTGCGACGACCAGCTCGCGATCATCGACCGCGTCCGCGGCGAGTACGACGACGTCTCGTTCGTCTCCGTGACGAACGAACGCCTCGGCGACACCCTCACCCGCGAGGACCTCGTCGCGTGGTGGCGCGAGCACGGCGGCGCGTGGACGCTCGGCGTCGACCCGGGCAGCGACCTGCTCGCCGCGTTCGGCGCGAACGGTCTCCCGTACGTCGCCATCGTCGACGCCGACGGCACCGTCGCGCACGGCCAGAGCGGGCTGATGGACGCCGACGAACTGCGAGCGCGACTGGACGCGCTCGCCTGACGTGGCGGGGACAACGCTCGCCGGAGCGCTCGCGTTCGCCGCGAGCGCCGGCCTCGCGACGTTCTTCGCGCCCTGTGCCTTCCCGCTCCTCCCGGGATACGTCGGGTACTACCTCCACGAGAGCGACGCCGACAGCCGCGCGCTCCCTGCTGCGACCGCCGGTGCGTTCGGCGCGCTCTCCACGCTCGTCGTCGTCGCCGTCCTCGTGCTCGCCGTCGGTCGACCCGTCCGCGACGCGCTCCCCGCGCTCGAACCCGTCATCGGGGTCGCCCTGGTCGCGTTCGGTGTGCTTGCGCTCGCCGGTCGCGGCCCCGAACTCGTTCCACGACTCCCCGCGCGACCCTCCTCGGTCCTCGGGGTCGGCGTCTTCGGTTCGGTGTACGCCGTCGCGGCCGCCGGGTGCGTCGTCCCGCTGTTCGTCGGCGTCCTCGCACAGGCGCTTGCGCTCCCCGTCGCGTCGAGTGCACTCGTCGTCGTCACGTACGCTCTCGGCGTCGCACTCCCCCTCGTCGGCGTCACCCTCCTCGCCGGAGCGGGCGTCGACACCTGGCGGAACGCCGGCCGCTACGCGGGTCGCATCCAGCAGGTCGCCGCCGTCGTCATGATCCTCGCCGGACTCGCGCAGACGTACCTGGCCTGTGTCGCGTACGGCGTCCCGTAGCGCGCCACCGGGAGCGTTCCGCGTCCGCACCGCCACGGACCCCCGGCCGCTTTGTGCCCCGTCGCGTACGTCGGCGACGGCGTCGCGGCGTACGACGCGCTCTACGCCGCCGCGGACGAGGGCGGCGTCGCGAACCTCCAGCTCGACCGCGAGCCGGTGGCGTTGCGCGAGCGCGCGACCGACGCCGACCACGGCTTCGACCCGCGACTCGACTGTCACGACGTCCTCGACTGCGACGTCACCCTCCTACTCGATTCGCTCGACGGCGCCGGGGTTCGCGTCGACGGCTTCCCGGAGACCGACCGATGAAGGCGTCCGTGGTGCACGCGGCTCCACGGGCTTCACGATGGAATCGGTCGCGTTCGTCCGGGCCTGCGGCGGTCTGACCACGACCGTCCCGTCGTCCATCTCGACGGACGCCTCGGCGACGAACGCGTCCGCCCCGGCGACGAGGGCGACGACCGTCTCGTTGACGCGGACGAGTTCGAACGCGGCGTCGGTCGTCCCGTTCGCCGCGGCCGCTCCCACGTGGGCGTCCATCGCCGACGCGAACTCGTTCGCCTCGCCGGGGTCGTCCCATCGAGTCACCCACACGCGGTTCGTCTCGGACCCGTTCCCGTACCTGACGAGTCTGTCGTTCCCCCAGCCGGTCGCCGCACGGTCTGCGCGCTCGTCGCTCAGGTAGGTCGTCAGGACGGCGTACGTCCAGAGCTCTCCCTGTCGCGTATAACCCGTTGGGAGTCCCGCGGTCGTCACGGTCCACTCCTCGGTGCCCGTGGGAGACACTGCGAGGGGGCGAGCGGGCTCCGTTCCCGGGTCGAGGCCGTGCCTGATCTGTTCGGTCGTCATCGGCGGGTTCTCGTAGATGGCAGTGAGTTCGTCGGGCGAATCGATCCGGTCCTCGATGTACCGGGCACCGACGCAGTACTGGTCGAGAGCGAGCTTCGTCGCTGGCGCGCCCTCGTCGTACGCCGTACAGACCGACGTCTGCTGATTCCGGACGCCTTCGTACCGCTTGGCATACTCCTGAGTCACGTACACGGCTGCACCCTCCGTCACTGCCTGCGCGGCATGTGCAGACGATGCCGACGTAACGCCCCTGACCGTCCGGTACGAATCGAGCTGGAACTGGATCGAGTGGGCGTACTCGTGAACGAGGAAGGTTCCAACGTCGCGACGACCCGCGGCCTCGAACAGCGTCAGTTCGACGACGCCATCCCTGCTCGCTCGTCCACTCACTGGTGGTATCTCATCTCGAGTTGCGTTCGACACCCCCAGCACGCGCGCGAACCGACCGGGTGTCGAAACCACAGGGCCGCGCGAGTCCTCTCGGCTCACCGAAAGGTAGGGACTGGTAGCCTCCACCGACAGGAGTGCCTCGACGTTACTGAATACTTCCGCCTCGTCGATATCGAGCGGCACGTCATCCCCTGGCACTTCCTGGGTCGTGGCCGTCTCTGCTTCCTGGGTCGTGGCCGTCTCTGCTTCCTGGGTCGTGGCCGTATCCACTCCCGCCGCCGTTCCGGGCGAGCTTTCTGATTCGAGCGTCGCTCGCTCCGTCTCCTGCACTGGGCTCGCACAGCCGGCTATCAGCATCAAGGCTACGACGCAGAGGGTCTGGAACCGGTTCATATCATTTTGGCCTGATGTTAACCCAGAGTCATACCTTACTTGAATATTGATATCTAATAATATCGATGATAATTGCTCTTTCGTATAAACTTCTAATAACCGATGGAGTTCCTCCAAGGTTCCATCCCTCCCATCTGCGCAACCACCACCGACCGGGTCGTCTTTATGGCCTGCGACGAATGCCAGAACGATGGGTAACGCAGACCTGCGCGACCTCGCGACCATCGAGGAGGTGCCCTGGGACGAACTCGACCCGGGGGTGGTGGCGGTGGACGCGCACAACTGGCTGTACCGGTACCTGACGACGACGGTTCGGTTCACGAACGAGTCCGTGTACACCACGAGCGCCGGTGACGAGGTCGCGAACCTCGTCGGAATCGTACAGGGGCTCCCGAAGTTCTTCGAGCACGACCTGACGCCGGTGTTCGTGTTCGACGGCGGACCCTCGGAGTTGAAGGCCGACGAGATCGCCGAGCGCCGCGAGGCCCGCGAGAAGCTCGAGGACCAACTCGAGGACGCCCGCGAGGCGGGCGACGCGACGGAGGTCGCGCGACTGGATTCGGCGACCCAGCGGCTCACGGACGTCATCCAGGAGACGAGCCGAGGGCTCCTCGAACGCCTCGACGTCCCCGTCGTCGAAGCGCCCGCCGAGGGCGAGGCGCAGGCCGCGCACATCGCCAAGCGCGGGGACGCGGACTACGTCGGGACCGAGGACTACGACGCGCTCCTGTTCGGCGCACCCGTCACGCTCCGCCAGCTCACGAGCAAAGGCAACCCCGAGCGGATGCGCCTCGAGGAGACGCTCGACGATCTCGGCCTCACTCGCGAGCAACTCGTCGACGTCGCCATCCTCTGTGGCACCGACTTCAACGACGGCGTGCACGGCTACGGCCCGAAGACCGCACTGAAGGCGGTGCGCGAGCACGGCGACCTCTGGAGGGTCGTCGAAGCCGAAGACGTCGTCGTCGAGAACGCCGACCTCGTCCGCGAACTGTTCTTCAACCCGAACGTCACCGACGACTACGCGTTCGACACCACCATCTCGCCGGACGTCGACGCCGCGAAAGCGTACGTCACCGACGAATGGGGGGTGCCCGCCGACGAGGTCGCACGCGGGTTCGAACGCATCGACGAGGGCCTCACACAGACCGGACTCGACGACTGGGCGTGACTCGCCAGCGAATCGGGCCTGACTCGGGTTCGTGGGGCGCACCCGGGCGTCGACTCGAACCCGAGTCACGCGTTTTGAAGGCCGTCGAGCGATAGGACCCGGTATGGAAGTACTTCACGAGCGCGTTCGGCTCCAGTGGGCGTTCCGCGCACTCGTTCTCGCGGCCGTGATCGCCGGCGTGGCGTTCGGTGCGACGTTCGTCGTCCCGATCCCACGCGCCGTTCCGGTCGTCGTCGGACTGTTCACGCTCGTCGCCGTTCTCGGCATCGCGCACGCGTTCGCGCTCTACCGCGACTGGCGGTTCGACCTGGAAGCCGACGCCCTCTACCTCGAACGCGGCGTCGTCACGCGCGTCGAGACCGCCGTGCCGTACGTGCGCGTCCAGCACGTCGACACCCAGCGCAATCCTCTGGACAGACTGCTCGGGCTCTCCACGGTCGTCGTGTACACCGCCGGGTCGCGCGGTGCGGACGTCTCGGTGCCTGGACTCACGGTCGAGCGAGCTCGAACGCTCCGGAACGAACTCCGCGAACTCGCCGTCGACGCTGAACCCGAAGACGCCGTCTGACCATGCGCCGACTCCACCCCCTCACCGCCGTCTCGCGCGCCATCTCGCTTGGCATCGCCGCCGGGTTCGTCGCGACGACGCTCCTCCCGGTCGTCGTCGCGCAACTCGACGCCTCGATCACGCTCCCGGCGTTCCTCGGCGTCGTCGCAGCCCTCCTGGGCGCCGGCTACGGCTACCTCTCCTATCGCCGGTTCACGTACGAACTCACGGACGAAACGTTCGACCTCGGGAAGGGCGTGCTCGCGCGTACCGAACGCGAGATCCCGCTCGGTCGCGTCCAGAACGTCGACGTCCAGCAGTCGCTCTTCCAGCAACTGTTCGACGTCGCCGTCGTCCGCATCGAGACCGCCGGCGGCGGTAGCACGGAGGCGACGCTGTCCTACGTCGCCGTCAGCGAAGCCGACCGCCTCCAGCGCGGCATCCGCGACCGCCGCGCGGCACTCGCCGGCGACGACGACGCCGCCACCGCTGCCGGCGCGACAACGGTCGAGACCGGAGGCGAGCAAGCCGTCGACGCTGGAGGCGAGCAAGCCGTCGACGCCGGACCCGAGTCAGCGGTCGACGCGACCGGTCCGACGGACGCGACCGCGACCGGTTCGACGGACGCGACCGCGACCGACGGCCCCGACGCTGGCGCTCCGCCGGACGCGACGACGGGCGTCGACGACGGTCCGGGTGGCGTTCGAACGCCACCCGCACCTGACGTCGGTCGCGGCGACGAGAGGGAGGTCGAGCGACTCGTCGAACTGAAGTTCACCGACCTGCTCGTGCTCGCGGTCACGAACTTCAAGATCGGGTCGCTCGTCTTCCTGTTCTTCGGTGCGCCGTTCTTCGCGGACGTGGCGACGGACGTCCTGCTCGCCGCCGCCGGGCCGTTCGGCGGTCCGGAATCGCTCGATACGAGTCAGATGACGCCGAACGACTACTTCGTGCTCGGTGGCGTCGCCGGCCCGCTCGTCGCCGTCCTCGGGTACGTCGTGAGCGCGCTCGTCGCCGTTCAGGAGTACTACGGGTTCGAACTCGGTCGCCGCGGGAACGACCTCGTGTACGAACGCGGCCTCCTCCAGCGGTACAACGGCTCCATCCCGACCGACAAGATCCAGACGCTCACCGTCACCGAGACCGCGCCGATGCGCTGGCTCGGGTACGCTGCCCTGGGCGTCGAGACCGCGGGGTACTCCGGCGGCGGTGGAGAAGGCGGCAGTCAGGCCGCGATTCCGCTCGCATCCCGGGCGCGCGTGGTCTCGCTCGCCGACGAACTCTTCGGGTACGAGGACGTCGCCCTCGAACGCCCCCCGAAGCGCGCCCGCACCCGGTACGCGTTCAGGTTCACCATCGCCGTCCTTGCGGGCGTCGCGCTCGCGTACGGCGTCTCGATGCTCTTCCCGTCGTTCACGCTCTGGTACGTGCCCGCCGTCGCACTCCTCGGGGTTCCCGCGGCCGCGCACCTCAAGTGGAAACATCGCGGCTGGGCGCTCTGCGACGACCACGTCGTCGTCCGGAGCGGGTTCTGGCGTCGCCGCACGCACGTCGTTCCCTACTATCGCCTCCAGACCGTCGTCAGCGAGGCGACGGTGTTCCAGCGTCGTCGCAACCTCGCCTCCCTCATCGCCGACACCGCCAGTTCCGCGACCATCGGCGCGGCGTCCGCGACCGCGTACGACCTCGACGACGGCACCGTCCACGACCTCCAGCGCGAACTCCGCGACCGCCTCCAGGCGCACCTCCACGACTCGCCCGCGGAGTGACCGTCGAACTCGCTTCTCACGCGTCGATGCGGTCGGTCGTCTCGCCGCGAGCGCGACCGTATCGTGCGGCGACGGCGTCCAGTTCCGCCTCGTACGCCCTGTCGAGTCGCCGTAGCTCCCCACGGCCCGCGTCGGTGAGAACCCAGTCGGTGACGCGTGCGTCTCATGAGTCCGCGTGACGACCGGCCGACCGCCATCTAGCCCCGGGATCGTTTCGGTCGACAGCCAACGCTATCCAGTCGAACGGACCTCAAGTCGAACGAATCGGAGAAACGAGAACGGACCGCAGACCGAACGTGACCGAGCGCTCAGACGCGACTGCCGAGCGCTTCGACGTTCTCCAGCGACCGGTTCTTCACCGCTTCACCGGTCTTCGCGTCGAACAGGTGGATGGCGTCCTCCGGGATGTGCGCCACCACCGGCTGACCCGACTCCACCTTCTGCATCCCACCGACGGTCACGACGAACGTCGCCTCGTCCTCGCCCGCATTCCCCTCCGAATCGAACGTCAAGTAGACGGAGTTCTCGTCACCCATCGGCTCGACGACGTCCACGACCGTATCGAACTCGTGCACGTCCGACCCGGAGTTCGACAACGTCACGTCCTCGGGTCGAATCCCGAACCGGAGTTCCGTCCGGTCGCCGATCATCTCCAGCGTCTCGTCGCTCAACTGGTACGTGAAGTTCTCCGCACGCAACTGGTTGCCCTGGACCTCCACGTCGAAGAAGTTCATCGACGGATCGCCGATGAATCCCGCAACGAACTCGTTCGCCGGCTCGTGATAGCACTCCAGGGGCGTCCCTGCCTGCTGGAGGCGACCGTCGTCGAGCACCGCGATGCGGTCACTCATCGTCATCGCCTCCGTCTGGTCGTGGGTCACGTACACCGTCGTCACACCCAGGTCCTCCTGGATGCGCTGGAGTTCCGTCCGCATCCGCGACCGCAACTTCGCGTCGAGGTTCGACAACGGCTCGTCCATCAGGAACACCTCGGGGTCGCGAACGATCGCGCGACCGAGCGCGACGCGCTGTTGCTGGCCGCCGGAGAGCTCGCTGGGCTTCCGGTCCAGCAACGGCTCGATACCCATCATCGCCGCCGACGACGACACGCGCTCGTCGATCTCGTCGTCGGGCATCTCCGTCGACTCCTCCAGCCCGAACGACATGTTCTCCTGCACAGTCATGTGCGGGTAGAGCGCGTACGACTGGAACACCATCGCGATGTTCCGCTCCTTGGGCTCCTTGTCGTTGATCACCCGGTCACCGAGCCGGATCTCGCCGTCCGTGATCGACTCCAGTCCAGCGATCATCCGCAGGGTCGTGGACTTCCCACACCCCGACGGCCCGACGAGGACGAGGAACTCGCCGTCGTGGATGTCGACCGATACCTCGTCGACGGCGACGATCTGGTTCCCGTCGTCCTCGACGAACACCTTCGTCACGTTGTCAAGTGCCAGTTCAGCCATCGATCATCACCGCGTTCTGTGTTGTCATGTCGAAATTCCCTCCGCGAACTGTTCACCGAAGAACACGTACACGAGGAGCGTCGGTAGCGCCGTCAGCAACGCACCGGCCATCTGCAGACCGACACCGACGTCGCTCAGCGTGTTCCCGAGCCGGGCGAGTGCGACCATCACCAGCATCTCCTTCTCGCCGGTCCCGACGATGACGAGCGCGAACAACAGGTCGTTCCAGATCTGCGTGAACTGGTAGATGAGGACCACCGCGAACATCGGCCCCGACAGCGGGAGCACGATGCGTCGATACACCTTCGCGATGCTCGCACCGTCCAACCGGGCCGCCTCCATCATCTCGTCGCTCAAGTCCTTGTAGAACGTCCGGAACAGGAGCGTACAGATCGGGAGCCCGTACGCGACGTGCGTGATGACCAGTTCGAAGATGTCGAAGTGGTACCCCTCCAGTCCGGGCGTGATCTCCGCGATCGGCCCGAACCAGACGTTCAGGGGGACGATGCTCGCCCAGAAGTTCGACACCGGAATGAGCACCGCCTGGTAGGGGATGAAGATCCCCGCGATGAACAGCGCGAGCACGCCGACCTGGCCCTTCCAGTCGACGTTCGTCAACCCGTACGCCGCCATGCTCCCGACGAGCGCCGACAGCACCGTGGCGGGGATCGTCAGGATGAAGCTGTTGACCAGGCCGCTACTCAGTGCGTCGAACGCACGCGCGTAGTTCTCCGTCGTCGACGCCTCGAGCGTCGGCAGGAACGGAGCCGACGAGTACGGGCCCACCTTCAGCGACGTCATCAGTCCCGTCTCGATGGGTAACAGGTAGAACACTATCAGTCCGACGAGCGTGCCGTACAATGCCACGCGCTCGACGTCGATGCCGAACGCGGTACCGTCGTCTGCGACCGTTTCCGTACTCATAGTTCACCTTGCCGGTACTGATACGTCAGGTACGGCGCGACGATGCTGAGTGCGAGCAGGAACAACATGACGCCGATCGCGGCGCCGTACGCGAAGTTCTGGTTGCTGAACGCCTCGCGCATCATCAGCGTCGAGAGGATGTCCGTCCCCTTCGGCGGGAGGTACGTCCCCCGGAGCGCGTACAGGAAGTCGAACGCCTTCAGCCCGAACACCATGAGGACGACCGTCGCCGAGATCGTCGACCCCTTGAGTTGCGGGATGATGACGCGCCAGTACATCTTCAGGGTGCTCGCGCCGTCGACGCGCGCGGCCTCGTAGTGGTCGTTCGGGATGGCACGCAACCCGGCGAGGTACACGACCATCGTGTACCCGCTGAACTGCCAGATGAGTGCGATGATGACCGCCGCGAGCGCCAGCTCCGGGTTCGCGAACCAGCGGACCTTGTCGACGAACGGCAACACCTCGAGGAGCAGGTTCACGACGCCGTTCTCGAAGTTGTACATCCACAACCAGAACTGAGCGGTTACCGCGAACGACAGCGCCATCGGTAACAGGTAGATCGTCCGGAACGTGTTCTCGTACCGGATGTTCCTGTCGACGAGGATGGCGACGACGAGCCCGAGCGCGAGCGAGACGCCCGTGAACACGATCAGTAGGACGAACGTATTGATCGTCGCCTGGACGAACGACGCGTCGTTGAACGCGCGGACGTAGAGGTCGAGGTCGAGCTGGGTGTAGTCGACCGGACCGTACCCGCTCGGGTCGGTGAGCGACAGCGCGAGGTTCCACAATATCGCGCCGTACACGAACAGACCCATCAGGAGGAAGGCGGGGAGCCAGAACGGTGCCGACTGCCGGAAGTCCTGGTTGCTCAGGTTCTCCCGGAGCACTCCAAGTCGCGACCCGTTCGCGGGTCCGTCGACGGGTTCCCCTCCATCCGTCTTCACCGTCTCTTGCTCGTCGCTCTGTCCGAGCCCTACGAGCCGTTTCGCGGATTTTGCTATGTCACGCATAAATAAGTGCGGTCGTGTCCCGCGTCAGTTACTGACGGCGTCGATGAACGCCGTCGCGGTCGCGTCGACGCTCCCGGAGGAGAAGTCGAACTCGTTACTGAGCGCTTGCTCGAGCGAACTCTGTTGCTTGGGCGGGACCGCCAGGCCGTGTGCGAGCGACGGCGGCTGGCTGTCCGACGCGGTGAACTCCTCGAACTGCTTCGTCTGGAACCGCGGGAACTCCTCCATGGAGACGTCGCCGCGCGGCGGAATGGAGCCCTTCTGCTTGTTGAACGCGATCTGTGCCTCGGGGGTCGCACAGTAACTGAGCCATTCCTTCGCGCCCTCGGACGCGGGACCGTCCGCGGGGAACACCCACGAGTCCATGTTCAGCTGGTAGACGCCTTCCGAGCCCGGGTAGGGAACGTGCCCCCAGCCGTCCTCGAACTCGAAGCCTTCGCCCTGGAACATGCCGGCGAGCCAGTCGCCCTGGTGCATGAACGCGGCGTCGCCCTTGCGGACCATCGTTCCGGCCTTCTGGAAGCTGATGGAGCTCGCGTCGTCGGGCATGTACTCCTCGTATGCGGCGAGTGCCTCGAGGGACTTCGCGACCTTGGACTTCGACCCTTCCCCTTCGATGAACTTGGTGTAGGCGCCGGAGCCGTGCTGGCCGATGAAGACGCTCGCGAAGAGCTGGAGGCTCGTCCACGGGCCCTTCAGCGAGTGCGCGTAGCCGACCGCGTCCGTCTCGGACTCGACAGTTTCGAGAGCGTCGACGAGTGCCATCGGGCTGTCGATCGAGGCGGGGTCGACGCCCGCGGACTCGACGACGGACTTGTTGTAGAACAGGTTGTTGATGCGGTGAATGTTCGTCGGCACTGCGACGAAGTTCCCGCCCACCTTCGCTGCCGCTTTCGGTCCCTCGAGGTATGCGTCCTTGACCTCGTCGGTCCAGACGTCGCCCTCGATGTCGCCGAGCACGTCGTCGTCGGTGAACTGCGTGAGGTTCGCGCCCGGCCATTCGGCCCACGAGCTCGGCGGGTTCCCGTTCTTGATGCGCTGCGAGATGCGAGTGTCGAGGGACGTGTTCCCGGAGCCACCGATGGCCTTCACGTCGAGTTCGGTGTCGGAGTTCTCCCTGAACCCATCTGCCATCGCATCGAACGCGGCCTTGCCGTCGCCGCCACTCCAGCCGTGGAGGAGTTCGACGGTTGCGGTGCCACCCGTGAGGCTGCTGAGGCATCCGGAGAGCCCGGTGAGGCCTGCTGCGCCCGCTGCGCCGGTTGTTTTGAGGATGTTGCGTCTCGAGACGTCGTCCGCTGTAGATTCGTGTTCAGTCATGCCACCACTTGTCTCTGTGAGAGACTCACGCATTCCTTAGACTGGAGACCACTTAAGATTTCCCCAAATTAATTCGCAAGCGAGTGAATAAGTAGCGTCGGCTGTTGCGTGCTCAAAGCCGAGAATCGTTCGTGAAGGATTTACTCGGCAGAGCGTAGTAAGCCTGACGGCGGAAGTGACCACAGCCCAACAGCTTGCGGCATCCATCCAAGGGGACTGGCATCGTCCAGCGTACCGACCGGACCGGTATCGCGCACACACGGAGATAAACGATCACTGCTAAAATACAGGCATCCACTCGCATCGGCGTGCCATCTACAGGCGGAGCAGGCCGAGTGCCTCGGGGGTCGACCCCGAGGCGGTTCACTCTGACGATACTGATATCCGAGCGCCTCGATTCGGTGGACGAGGGCAACGATCGTTTGCTCGACGACCATTCCCAGGTGGTCGAACGTCACGCTCCGGCCATCGGAGCCGACCGCGTCCACGAGACACCACCAGGACGAACCCCGACCGCGAACGCGAACCCCGACCGCGAACGCGAAACCTGACCGGAAACACGAACCCCGGCCGTGGTCGCGAACCACGACTGCGTCCTGGCGGGTGTACAGGAGCCACACCCGACGTCCGCGTTCGTGTCTCGAATCGCGTGCGAACCGGACACAGGCGACCACCGTTCCGTGGGGCTTAAGTAATAGACAGGAGTATCCGTGAGTGCAATCGATGTAGGGGCAGGTGCCCCGAGTCCGCAAGGGCGACGATACGACAGCGAGTCGTGGTAGCCTAGCCTGGCCCAAGGCGCAGGGTTGCTAACTCTGTGGCGTAAGCCTCCGGGGTTCAAATCCCCGCCACGACGTCGAAGACCACACCGCACCAGGCCGGTCGTGGAACTTCAACCGAGAGTGCATCAGCACTCCATACACGCAACACATGAGCGAAGAACAACCACAGGGCGACACCGAGGACGACGAGGACCTTCGCTACTTCGTCCGAATCGGCAAGACAGACCTCGACGGGACCAAATCCGTCGAGCGGTCGCTCATCGAGATGAACGGCATCGGGCGACGCACGGCGAGAATCATCGCCCACGAGGCTGACGTCGACCGGACGGCCACGTTCGGCCGTCTGGAAGACGATGAGATCAACGCCGTCGTCGATACCGTAGAGAACTACGCGGACACCGTCCCCGACTGGCTGAACAACAGCCAGCAGGACTTCTACAGCGGTGAGACCACGCACGAGGTCGGTAACGACCTCAACATGTCTCAGCGCCACGACATCAACCGCCTGAAGATGATCGAATCCTACCGTGGCATCCGCCACAAGCGCGGACAGAAGGTCCGCGGGCAGCGGACGAAGTCCACGGGCCGGACCGAAGGGACCATCGGCGTCAACGTCGAGGAGATCCGCGAGGAACAGGCCGAAGAAGAAGAAGCAGCGGGTGAGGAAGAATAATGGCAACCGGCAAAAACACGAAGGGCTACGAAACGCCGAACCATCCGTGGCAGGGCGAACGCATCGCCGAGGAGCACGGTCTCGTCGATACGTACGGCCTGAAGAACAAGGAGGAACTCTGGCGCGTGCAGTCCCAGCTCCGTTCGTTCCGCCGGGAAGCGCGTGACCTGCTCGGGTCCGCGCAGTCCGCCGAAGCGGCGTCGGAAGCCGGACAGGCGTTCCTGTCTCGACTCAAGCGCATCGGCGTGCTCGACGAGGGCGACGAACTCGACGACGTTCTATCGCTCGAGATCAACGACCTCCTCGAACGCCGCCTCCAGACGGTCGCGTACCGGAAGGGGCTCGCGAACACCACGAGTCAGGCACGACAGTTCATCGTCCACGGGCACGTCACGGTCGGCGACGCCCGCGTCACGCGACCGTCCTACACGGTCGAGGTGGCCGAGGAGGACGACATCGAGTTCGACGAGACGAGCGAGCTCGCGGACGAACTCCACCCCGAACGCGCGGAGGGTCAGTAACATGGCAGAGCAAGAAGACGACAAGTGGGGCATCGCCCACGTGCACGCATCGTACAACAACACGGTGATGACCGTGACGGACCTCACGGGCGCCGAAACCATCGCGAAGTCCTCTGGCGGGACTGCCGTCAAGCAGAACCGCGACGAGGCGTCGCCGTACGCGGCGATGCAGATGGTCGAGAGCCTGGCTGACGAGATCCGTGCGTCCGGCATCGAGGGCCTCCACGTCCGCGTTCGCGGACCTGGCGGGAACCTCCAGAAGTCGCCGGGACCGGGTGCGCAGGCGGCGATTCGCGCACTCGCTCGCGCGGACTTCGAGATCGGTCGCATCGAGGACGTCACACCCATCCCCCACGACGGGTCCCGTGCCCCCAAGGGCAAGGGCGGGTTCTAACGAATCATGGACGAGGAATACGACGTCGAGTTCATCGAGCACGAGGAACGGTCCGCGAAGTTCCTCGTCCGGGGTATCACCCCGGCGTTCGCCAACGGCATTCGGCGGGCGATGATCGCAGACGTGTCGACGCTTGCCATCGACGAGGTTCGATTCATCGAGAACTCGTCGGTGATGTTCGACGAGCAGATCGCGCTGCGGCTCGGACTCGTGCCGCTGTCGACGCCGCCGGACGAGTTCGACGAGGACGACGTCGTGACGCTGTCGCTCGACGTGTCGGGGCCGGCAACGGCGTACTCGGGTGACATCGTCTCGTCCGACGAGATGGTGCAGCCCGCGACCGACAACGTCCCGATCATCGAACTCAAGGACGGTCAGCGACTCGAACTCGAAGCCGACGCGGTGCTCAGCACCGGGAAGGACCACGCGAAGCATCAGGGTGGCGTCTCTGTGGGGTATCGGAACCTCCAGCGCGTCGAACCCGTGGGCGACCGTGGCGAGTTCGAGGACGCGGACGCCGAGATCTACCGTGGCGTCATCGACGACGACGGTGAACTCGTCGACACCGCCGAGTTCGATAACGACATCACGAAGCGCTACCCCGACCAGGAGGTCGAGGTGGTGGACGTGCCGGACGCGTTCGTGTTCAACCTGGAGACGGACGGTTCGATGCCGGTCGAGGAGCTGTTCGTGCGCGCCGTCGAGTCGATCGACGAGCGCGCGGCCGAACTGCAGGACGCAGTATCGCTATAGTACCACATGACCCCTTCAACTCACACCCTGACGGTCGCACGCTCGGTCGGTCGACGCGAGTCGACTGACGGCGGGAGTGACGACGCTAACCGTGGCGCCGTCCCCCGTTCGTGTGCCGTAATCGAAAGTGGTTTGAAGGGGGGCAAAGAACAAGCAGGTGCCGCCGAAGGCACGCGCAGGGATAGCCAAGTCAGGCCAACGGCGCAGCGTTCAGGGCGCTGTCCTGTAGAGGTCCGCAGGTTCAAATCCTGCTCCCTGCATCCGTTCTTCTCACATTCAGGAGGAAAGTCATGAGTAAGACGAATCCGAGGCTCAGCAGTCTCATCGCCGAGCTGAAGTCGGTGTCTCGAACAGACGACGCCGATGTCTGGAGCGACGTCGCCGACCGCCTCGAGAAGCCCCGCCGCACGCACGCGGAGGTCAATCTCGGGCGGATCGAGCGGTATGCACAAGAAGACGAGACGGTCGTCGTCCCCGGGAAGGTCCTGGGGAGTGGCGCCCTGCAGAAGTCGGTCACCGTTGCGGCGGTCGACTTCTCCTCGTCGGCGCAGACGAAGATAGAGCAGGTCGGAGAGACGCTCCAGCTGGAACAGGCAATCGAACAGAACCCCGAGGGCAGTAACGTGCGGGTGATTCGATGAACACGTCCGAGTTCGACGCGGACGTCGTCGTCGACGCACGTGACTGCATCCTGGGCCGCGTTGCGTCCCAGGTCGCAGAGCGCTCGCTGGACGGCGAAACGATCGCTGTCGTGAACGCGGAGGACGCTGTCATCACCGGAAGCGAGGACGACATCATGTCGACGTTCCGGACGCGAGCGGAGATCGGCTCCGATCAGGGTCCGGCGACGATCAAGCGTCCGGACCGCATCTTCAAGCGCTCGATCCGCGGGATGCTCCCGCACAAGTCCGACCGTGGCCGTGAGGCGTTCTCGAACGTCCGCGTCTACGTCGGGAATCCGTTCGACGACGACAGCGTCGTGCTCGAGGGCACGTCGCTCGATCGGTTGTCGAACATCAAGTTCCTCCAGCTCTCGGAGGTCAGCGAGCAACTGGGTGCTAACGTCACATGGTAACGAACACGTCCGGTAAGAAGAAGACCGCTATCGCACGGGCGACCGTCTCCGACGGGGAGGGTCTCGTCCGAATCAACAGTCAGCCCGTCGAACTCGTCGAGCCGGAGATGGCTCGCCTGAAGATGCTGGAGCCGTTCCGCATCGTCGATGGCGTTCGCGACGACGTCGACGTGGACGTGAAAGTCCAGGGTGGCGGGTTCGCCGGACAGGCGGACGCCGTCCGTACCGCCATCGCGCGTGGTATCGTGCAACACAGCGGCGACGCGGAACTCCGCGATGCGTACCGCGAGTTCGACCGGTCGCTGCTGGTGAACGACGTGCGCCAGTCCGAGCCCAAGAAGTGGGGTGGGCCTGGGGCGCGTGCGCGCTACCAGAAGTCCTACCGCTAAGGTGAACGAGTCATGATGGTACCAGTCCGGTGTTTCACGTGCGGCAACGTCGTGGGTGAACACTGGGAGGAGTTCAAGGCGCGGACGCGCGAGGACGACGAGGACCCCGAGATGGTCCTCGACGAGCTGGGCGTCGACCGGTACTGTTGCCGGCGGATGCTCGTGAGTCACAAGGACCTCGTGGACATCGTCTCCCCCTACCAGTGATGCCCGGGAAACAACAATATAATCGGTACGAGAAAGCCCGTATCTTGGGTGCGCGAGCGCTCCAGGTGTCGTACGGGGCGCCCGTGCTGATCGAGACGGACCAGACGGAGCCGATCCTCATCGCGGCCGAGGAGTACGACGCTGGTGTGCTTCCCTTCACCGTCCGCCGTGGAAAGATGGATGGTCGGGGCCGTCGAGGTGAGTAGTAGATGACGCGCATCGCGGACGTCCGGTTGCGGCGTGTGCTCGATTCGCGCGGCAACGCGACCGTGGAAGCGGACGTGTTGACGGAGAGCGGTGGGTTCGGTCGGGCGGCGGCCCCGAGTGGGGCGTCGACCGGCGAGTACGAGGCCATCGAGCTTCCGGCGAGCGAAGCGATCGCGAAGGCTCGCGAGCTGGCGGTGCCGCGGCTCGAGGGCGTGTTCGCGGGCAACCAGCGCGACGTCGACCGTGCGTTGCACGCGGCCGACGGCACCGACGACTTCGGGACGATCGGCGCGAACAGCGCGGTCGCGATCTCGATGGCGGCGGCGAAAGCGGGCGCTGACGTGCTCGGTGCGCCGCTGTTCCAGCACCTCGGTGGTGCGTTCCGTGGGGCGTCGTTCCCGACGCCGCTCGGGAACGTCGTCGGTGGTGGCGAGCACGCGGCTGACGCGACGGACATCCAGGAGTTCCTGTCCGCGCCCGTGGGCGCGCCGAGCGTCGCGGATGCGGTGTTCGCGAACGCGGCGGTGCACGCGAAGGTCGCGGAGCTCCTCGACGACCGCGGTGTCGCTTGCGGGAAGGGCGACGAGGGCGCGTGGGCGCCGAGCATCTCGGACGCGGACGCGTTCGAGGTCGTGGACGAGGCGACCGACGCCGTCGAATCCGAGGTCGGTTTCGAGATCGGTTTCGGGCTGGACGTCGCCGCCGCAGAGATGTACGACGCCGAGGCGGACGCGTACGTGTACAGCGACCAGTCGCGCTCCACGGCGGAGCAGGTCGACTACATCGCGGGTCTCGTCGACGAGTACGATCTCGTGTACGTCGAGGATCCCCTCGACGAGGACGACTACGAGGGGTTCGTCGACCTCACCGAGCGCGTGGGCGACCGGACGCTCGTGTGTGGTGACGACCTGTTCGTGACGAACACGGAACGCCTCCAGACTGGCATCGACGCCGGTGCTGGGAATTCGATCCTCGTGAAGCCGAACCAGATCGGGACGCTCACCGACGCGTTCGACGCGGTCGAACTCGCGGTCCGGAACGGCTACGACCCCGTCATCTCGCATCGGAGCGGGGAGACGGAGGACACGACGATCGCACACCTCGCCGTGGCGACCGACGCCCCGTTCATCAAGACGGGCGCGGTCGGCGGTGAGCGAACCGCGAAGCTGAACGAACTCATTCGAATCGCAGACGACGCACTATGACAGCACAAGATGACGAAGGGCTCGATGCCGCCGAAGAGGACATCGAGGAAGAGCCCGCCGAGGGCGCTGGTCCGGCAGCGGAGACGGAGGCCGAGCCCGTGACTGACGAAGCGACCGCTGACGCCGACGAGGCCGAGGCCGAAACAGATGCGGGTCCTGCGCTCGACGACGACGTCATGGGCGACGAGGAGGCGGACCTCCTCATTCCCGTCGAGGATTACCTCGGCGCTGGCGTCCACATCGGGACCCAGCAGAAGACGAAGGACATGGAGCGGTTCATTCACCGCGTTCGCACGGACGGCCTGTACGTGCTGGACGTGGCGAAGACGGATTCGCGGATCCGGACGGCCGCGAACTTCCTTGCGAACTATTCGCCCGAGCAGATCCTCGTGACGAGTTCGCGCCAGTACGGTCGATTCCCCGCGGAGAAGTTCGCGGAGGCCGTTGGCGCTCGCGCTCGCACGGGTCGATTCATCCCGGGGACGCTCACGAACCCGAAGTACGACGGCTACATCGAGCCGGACGTGCTCGTCGTGACTGACCCGATCGGTGACGCGCAAGCGGTGAAGGAGGCTATCACGGTCGGTATCCCCGTCATCGCGATGTGTGACTCGAACAACCAGGTCAGTAACGTCGACCTCGTCGTGCCGACGAACAACAAGGGTCGGAAGGCGCTGTCGGTCGTCTACTGGTTGCTCGCGAACGAGACGCTGGACCGCCGCGGCGCGGAGCCGGCGTACTCGCTCGACGACTTCGAATCCGGTATCTGAGGGCGCTTTTCGGTCGCGACACGTTTCGGTGGTTTTCTCGCCGCTCGTCGAACGGTGAGCAACAGCGTCGCCGACCGCGTCCACTCGAATAACGCGTGTCCTACAACTATCCGCATACCTGTGGTCGCAGTAACCCGAATCAATAGAAATAGGTGAACTAACTACCGTTTCCGGCCTTTCGAGGGCTTCACAACATAACTCGTCCTGGCTTCACGCACGTTGCCTTCCCTCATGAGGCCATTCTCTGAACAACGGTCGCCTTCCGGGCCACCATCAACCGCGAGGAAGTGGTCCGTGAGTTTGAGCCTGTACGAGAATGTGTATTCGCCCGGGGCTTTTGGTGGCGTGTAGTAACTGAACGGCACCCAACGCGCGTCCTCGCCACGGTCTATCCTCGGTGGCATTGGAACAGCTTCCGTAGCGTAGTACTGATTCGGGTTCTCGATGCTTTCACCGCCGATCGAGACGTCCAACAACTCGGTCGAGTCGATCCATTCCTCAGCACGCCGTGCATTCTCTTCCGCCGATTTGCAGAATTCGACCCAGCCAAACTGGTGATGAAGCCAGTCACCTGCCGGCACCTCCCCCTTACTGATATTACTCACCGACAAATTCTCGTTCGGGAGCTCCCCCTCATCCCGCGCGGAAACCGTACTGGTTGTCAGTCCAAGCGCCGTCACGCCAACCGTCGATTGCAGTAACTTACGCCGATTCACGATATGTTATTCAAATCGAAATTATAATAATCTAAGGGTTGTGGGAAGGAATCCCCCATCTAGTACGCACGCTGAGTCCAACGGCTGTTTCACTGCGTGCGAAGAGGAAACGAGATTCTCAGAATCGTTCTATGACACCCTCTCGCATACGCGAACTCGATCAACGGACCGATTCACGCGGCCGCTCTCTGCGCCCGCGCTCACCGCACCGCTCGTCCGGAACTGACCGTTCCCCGCGGCCGCTCCCTGCGGTCGCGGCCGCGCACACCCCACCGCACCGCTCGTCCGGAACTGACCGTTCCCCGCGGCCGCTCCCTTCGGTCGCGGCCGCGCCGCTCAACCTCTCAGTCGTATTCCGCGGCCGCTCCCTGCGGTCGCGGCCGCGCCGCTCAACCTCTCAGTCGTGTTCCGCGGCCGCTCCCTGCGGTCGCGGCCGCGCCGCTCAACCTCTCAGTCGTGTTCCGCGGCCGCTCCCTGCGGTCGCGGCCGCGCTTCGTCTCACAACACTCTTTTCGTCAGCGTGGAATCCACCCGGTATGGTAACTGCGAGTGCGCCGGGGAAGGTCTACCTGTTCGGGGAGCACGCGGTGGTGTACGGCGAGCCGGCGGTCCCGTGTGCGATCGAGCGCCGGGCGACGGTGACAGTCCAGGAGCGCGACGACGACCGGTTGCGGGTGTCCTCGGAGGACCTCCACATCTCGGGGTTCACGGTCGAGTACGACGCGAGCGCGAGCGGCGGCCCGGACGTGGATGCGCCAACGAAGCTCCTGGAGGCGGCGACGGGGTACGTCGACGGCGCGATCGAGCAGGCGCGAGAGGTCGCGGACGCGCCCGACGCCGGGTTCGACGTGACCGTGGAGAGCGAGATTCCCCTCGGTGCGGGATTGGGGTCGTCCGCGGCGGTGGTCGTGGCGACGATCGCCGCGGCGACGCGGGAGCTCGGCGTCGAACTCGACGGTCGCGAACTCGCGGACCGGGCGTACCGCACCGAGCACGCGGTCCAGGACGGCGAAGCGTCGAGAGCGGATACGTTCTGCTCGACGATGGGTGGGGCGGTTCGCGTCGAAGGCGACGACTGCCGGACGCTCGGGACGCCGGACCTGCCGTTCGTCGTCGGATACGACGGTGGCGCGGGCGACACCGGGGAACTCGTCGCCGGCGTGCGGGCGCTTCGCGAAGAGTACGACTTCGCGGCCGATACCGTCGGCGCGATCGGGGACGTCACGCGACGCGGCGAGACGCTCATAGACGAGGTCGAGGAGTCCGTGTCCCGGGAGACCGTCGAGGAACTCGGCGCACTCATGAACTTCAATCACGGGCTCCTGGAGGCGCTGGGCGTGTCCTCGCGGTCGCTCGACGAGATGGTGTGGACGGCGCGCGACGCCGGTGCGACCGGCGCGAAACTCACTGGCGCGGGCGGAGGCGGGTGCATGGTCGCGCTCGACGCGTCCGACGGCTCGGAGACGGCGCTTGGCCTGACGCCGGCGTGCGAGGACGCGTTCCGTGCGGAACTCGCGCCCGAGGGGGTGCGAGTGGAATGATCGTCCTGAAGCTCGGCGGGAGCGTGATAACGGAGAAGGACCGCGAGGAGACGCTCGACGGCGAAGCGCTGGAGCGAGCAGCTGCGGCGGTCGCGGACTGCGACGAGGACCTCGTCGTCGTCCACGGTGGCGGGTCGTTCGGGCATCCCCACGCAGAGGAGTGGGGTGCGAGTACGACCGACGGCGTCGACGACGTCGCTGGCATCACCGCCATCCATACCGCGATGACGACGCTGAACGCGTTCGTGCTCCGGGACCTCCACGACGAGGACGTCCCGGCGGTGCCCGTGCATCCGTTCTCCGCCGGCCATCGGGACGCTAGCGGCGACCTCTCGCTCCCGAGCGAGCAGGTGGAGACGCTCGTCGACGAAGGGTTCGTTCCGGTACTCCACGGCGACCTGGTGGCACACGCCGGGAAGGGTGCGACGGTGTTGAGTGGCGACGAGATCGTGACCGCGCTCGCGGATTCGCTCGACGCGGACCGCGTCGGGGTCTGTTCGACGGTCCCTGGCGTCCTGGACGCCGACGGCGAGACGGTGCTCGCGGAGATCTCGGCGTTCGAGGACGTCGCGGACGCACTGGGTGGGAGCGACGCGACGGACGTCTCCGGCGGGATGGCGGGGAAGGTCCGGGCGTTGCTCGCGCTCGGGTCGCCGGCGAGCGTGTTCTCGCTCGAGGACCTCTCGGCGTTCCTCGACGGCGAGGAGCCGGGGACGACCATCCACGGCGACTCGTAAGTCCCGTTCTCGCGGGCACTGGAACGCCCTGACCATTGGATTGATGAGTCCCGAGAGTCACTTCCCGCGTATGGTTTCAGAGGACCTCGCGTCGGGCGTGCACGAGGTGCTGGCGGTTGACGCGGAAGCGTTCGACGCACAGGTCCGCGAGGACGCGGCGGTCATCAAAGAGGAGTTGGACGCGGGGACGTTCGACAACCCGCAAGCGATCGTCGGCCTGGAGTACGAGTTCTACGCGGTCGACGACGAGACGACGGCGCTCCAGCGAGTGCCGCGTCGGTTGCTGGAGTTCATCGGGTTCGAGAAGGAACTCGGGTTGCACAACGCGGAGATGTCGACGAGCCCGCAGCCGTTCAACGCGCACGGGTTACGCGCCCAGGAGTCCGAGGTACTCGCGCGCCTGCAGACCGCCCAGGAGTGTACGGCGGCCGAGGGGATGATGCTCGTGAGCGACGGGATGTGGACGATTCCGCCCGAAGGCGAGTCCGCGCGATACTACCTCACGGACAGCATCTTGGACGATGGCGTTCGGATCGCGACGAACATGAGCGAGAGTGCGCGGTATCACGCGATGGCGAACACGGAGGCGGCGGAGACCATCGCGGGCATGCACCTGGATGCGCCGCACGTGAGTCTCACGGCCGACACCGTGATGCCGGAGAGCCTCATCACGAGCATCCAGCCCCACTACCAGGTGCCTCACGCGGCGGACCTCCCGGAGTACTTCAAGTACGCGCTCCGGGTCGCCGCGCCACTCCTGGCGGTGGGCGTGAACTCGCCGTTCTTCCCGCCGGACCTCTACGACGACGTCGCCGCCGAGACCATCCTCGCGGACGCGTGGATGGAGTCTCGCATCAGCGTGTTCGAGACGGTGCTGAACGCGGAGGCGGCGACGACCGGGAAGGTCCGGTTCCCGCGGGACTTCTCGTCGGTGGAGACGGCCGTGGACCGCATCGCGGAGGACGATACGCTCGTTCGGATGCCCGTCGAGTCGTCGAACCGGTTCGACGACGAGTTCGCTGCGTTCCGGTTGAAGCACGGGACGTACTGGCGGTGGGTGCGACCGGTGTTCGGGGGGGCGACGCGGTCGTCGGCGAACGCCCGCATCGAGTTCCGGCCGATCCCGAGTCAGCCGACGGTCCGGGACGCGATCGCGTTCCAGGCGGTGTTCGCGGGACTGATGGAAGCTCTTCCGAAGGTCGAGCATCCCGTGATCGAACTCGACTGGGAGGTCGCGCACGACAACTTCTACGCGGCGATGCGCGACGGACTGGCGGCGGACGTCGTCTGGATCACGAACGACGGGAAGACGGTGCGGGACGCCGGTCGGATGTTCGAGGACGTGCTCGCGCACGCCGAGGAGGGTCTTCAGATGCGCGGGCTCGACGCGGACGAGGCGGCGCGATACACGCATCCGCTTCGTGCGCGCGTCCGCCGGGAGCTGACGCCGGCGCGGTGGAAGCACGAGCGCGTCGCCGCCGCGGTCGAGGACGGGGCGTCGTTCGAGGCGGCGGTGTCGGACGCCCAGCGCGCGTACGTCGACGCCCAGCGGGACACGTTGCTGTCCGCGAGTTTCGCGGAATGGCTCCAGGACGGCCGCCAGTGACCCCGCCGGGGCAGGGTGTTCTCGACCTGGTTTCGGGGCCGGAACCGTTTAGACGAGTGCGAGGGTATCACTCGGACATGGTGACGTTTCTCTCCGGTGGTACCGGGACGCCGAAGTTGCTCGATGGGGCCGCGGGTGCGTTCTCGCCGGACGAGACGACGGTCGTCGCGAATACCGGTGACGACGTGGAACTCGGTGGGCTCGTCGTCTGTCCGGACCTCGACACTCTCATCTTCCAGGGTGGTGGTATCCTCGACCGCGAGACGTGGTGGGGGATCCGCGGCGACACGTCTCGGACGCACGACGCGCTCATGGACGTCGCGAACGCGATGGACCTCGAGGGCGGCCCGCAGTACCTCGACCACGACCGGCAGACCGAGGGGCGGGATATCGCTCGCTGGCGGCGGTTCTCCGGCGTCGCGGAGTTCATGCACGTTGGCGACCGGGACCGTGCGGTGCACGTGACGCGCACGAGTTTGCTCGACCAGGGGCACTCGTTGACGGCTGTAACGGACGAACTCGCGGGCGGGTTCGGGCTGGAACTGGAGCTGTTGCCGATGACGGACGACCCGGTGGCGAGTCTCATCCACACGCCGGATGGCTTCATGCACTTCCAGGAGTTCTGGGTGGGCCGGGACGGCGAGCCGACGGTCGAGAACGTCGAGTTCCGTGGGTCGTCGAACGCGGAGCCGGCACCGGGCGTGCTGGACGCGCTCGACGACGTGGTCGTCATCGGGCCGTCGAATCCGGTGACGAGTATCGGGCCGATGCTCTCCGTGCCGGGGATCGGTGCGGCGCTCCAGGAGACGACGGTCGTGGCGGTGTCGCCGTTCCTCGGCGACGAGGCGTTCTCCGGGCCGGTGGCGCAACTGATGGCGGCGGTCGGTGGCGACCCGAGTACGCAGGGGCTCGCGAACGCGTATCCCTTCGCGGACGCGTTCGTCGTCGACGAGGACGACGACGCGAGCTTCGACGTACACGAGGAGCGTACGGACGTCCGTATCGACGGGCGCGAGGACGCCGAGCGCGTCGTGCAGGCGGTGACGCGCGCTATCGACGCAGTTGAGTGAGTCCGGTTCGAACCCGGTCGTGTGAGTGGTTTCTTCGACCCGCCGGTGGCGCTCGCGAGCCTGTCCGGTGAGGCGGATGTGGCGTGGGCGCGAACGGGTGCATCGTATGCGGGTGCCGCGTTCCTCGGCGGTATCGCACTCGACGACGCGTCGCGAGCGGCGGCGCGGGAATTGGTCGCACGCGACCGGTCCGAGTTCCTCCCCGAGGACCCTTTCTCGTGGATCGACGCTCAACTCGGCGAGCTCGCTGACGCACCGATCCGGGCGGGCGTGAACGTCCGTGCGACCTCGCCGGCCCCGGTCGGCGAGGCCGCCGCGATCTGTGCGCGCCACGACGCCATCCTCGAGGTGAACGCGCACTGCCGGCAGGAAGCGCTCTGCGCGGTCGGGTGCGGCGAGACGTTGCTCGCGGACACCGACCGACTCCGCGAGTACGTGCGCGCCGCCGCGGAGACCGACGCGACGGTGAGCGTGAAGGTCCGTGCCGAGGTCGACGGCGTCGACCTCCCTACGACCGCACGCGCGGTCGTGGACGCCGGCGCAGACGTCGTGCACGTGGACGCGATGGACGACGAACCAGCGATCGCGGCCGTCGTCGACGCGGCACCCGAGGCGTTCGTCGTTGCGAACAACGAGGTCCGGGACGAAGCGAGCGTTCGAGAGTACTTCGAGTACGGCGCGGACGCCGTCAGCGTCGGCCGACCGAGCACCGACCCGGTCGTCCTCGAACGCGTCCACGACGCGGTGCTCGCCGAACGCGACCCGGAAGCGCCCTGAGAAGATTCGGCGGTGTCAGTACACGCTGGCGATCCGGACGACGACGGCCGACTCAAGGGGTCAGAACGCCGTGGATCTCGACGCGTGCCCCGCCGAGTTCGTCGTCGACGTGGTGTACGCTGACGTGCGCCGGGTCGCCGTGATCCCACCCAACGGTCTGCACCACGTTCCCGATACGATGACTTGAGTCCTTTCGGAGGGGGATTCGGTATCGACAACTGTCGCCCCCGTCCGGCGGACTTTTTCGCCAGCAGGCGCAAGCGGTGATATGGACTCGCCGGCATCGAACGCGGAACTCGCGCTCCTGCTGGAGGTGGCTGGCACGCCCAAACCCGGGAACGTCGACCGGGAGCGCGACCTCGCGGACCTCCACTTCGAGCACTTCCTCGCGGGCGCTGTCGGCGCCCGCCCCGGCATCGACGCGTTCGCCGACCCGTCCGTGGACATCGGCGTCGCGTTCGAGCGCGCGGTCGAGGGCATGAGCGCGCAATCGGGCGGGAACACGCAGTTCGGCGCGCTCCTCATGCTCGCACCGCTCGTGCGCGCCGCCGCGACCGGTGCGTGCTCGCGAGAGCGCGTTCGCGAGGTCGTCGACGCGACAACCGTCGCGGACGCGGCGGGCTTCTACCGGGCGTTCGACCACGTCGACGTGTTCGTCGGCGACCCGCCGCCGGACGCACCCGACCTGGACGTTCGCCGAGGGAGCGACGCGGTACCCGCGGTCCGCGAACGCGAACTCACCCTCGGCGAACTGATGGCCGACAGCGCGGACCGGGACGGCGTCGCGGCCGAGTGGACGAACGGGTTCGAACGGACGTTCGACGCCGCCAGTACGGTCGCGAACGGCAGTGGCCCCCTGAGCGACCGCGGGGCGGACGCGTTCCTCGCCCTGCTCGCGGCGGAACCGGACACGCTCGTCGCCGAGAAGCACGGTCGCGACGTCGCTCGCGAGGTGACCGAGCGCGCTCGCGAACTCAGGGCGGACGAGGCGACGGTCGCGACGGACCGCGACGCCATCGCGACGTTCGCCGAGCACCTCGTCGACCGCGGCGTCAACCCCGGAACGACCGCGGACCTCACCGCCGGCGCGCTGTTCGTCGCGATCGAACGACACGAGGTGCGGCCGTGACCGACCCTCGTGACGGAGCCGGTTCCGGCGACGCTAGCGAAACTGGCGGTTCCGGCGACGCTAGCGACACTGGCGGTTCCGGCGACGCTAGCGACACCGGCGATCCGGGCGAGGGTCACTGGCCGGCGGGCGTCCGCGGGGTCACCGAGACGGTCGTCGCGACGCTCGGCCCGAACGACCGCTGGAATCACGCCGCGCTCGGCGTGCACGCCGACGGCCCCGAGTCGACGCGGACGGACGCTGGCGACGTCGCGTCGGTGACCGCGTACACGTACGGGAACACGCGGACGCGCCGGAACTTCCGGGCGCGAGGCGGTGGCGTCGTCCAGTTCACGACCGATGCGCTCGACTTCACGAACGCGGCACTCGGCGTCCACGAGACCGACGACGCCGTCCTCGAATCTACGTCCGCGTGGGTGCGCGTCGACGCCACCCGGACCGACAGCGACGAGGAGGCGGGTACGACCATCGAGACGTGGCGACTCGACCCGATCGACTCGACGGTGCGCGAGCGCGTCGTCCCGGTCGTGAACCGCGGGCACGCCGCCGTCGTCGACGCGACCGTCGCCGCGTCCCGCCTCGGCGTCACCGGGTTCGACGACGACGCGCTCCGCGAGCGCCTCGACCGCGCCGTCGACGTCGTCGCGAAGTGCGGCGGCGCGCGCGAACGCGAAGCCATCGGTCGCATCGCCACACTCGCCGACGACTGGCACCCCGACTCGCTCCCCGAGACCTGACCCGACCGACCCCGGTGGAGAACGAACCCTTTTTGGTGGCGAACAGGGAATCACTCGGTATGGCCATCAAGCCCGACTACGTCAAGAAGACGGGTACCATCCTCCTCGAGCAGTACCCCAAAGCGTTCACAGGCGACTTCGAGACGAACAAGGACAGCGTCCAGCAGCTCACCGACATCGAATCCAAGGGCGTCCGGAACCGCGTCGCCGGCTACGTCACCCGCAAGAAGAACAACCCGACCGAAGCCTGACGCGTCTTCTCGAACCCCTATCTTCCCGTAGCGATAGCTCTCGACGCCGAACAGGCCGGGGTTCGTCTGGCGTCTTCGACTCCCGTGGACTGCCGCGGTCCGAACGCTTAGGCCGTGCGGCCGATTCGAGTGAGGCGTGAACGAACGCACACTCGGTTCGACGGGATTCGACGTGACAGAGGTCGGCCTCGGCACGTGGGAGATCGGCGGTGAATGGGGCGAGGTCGACGCCGACACCGGCCGCGACGTCGTCCGTGCGGCACTCGATGCCGGTATCACGTTCCTGGACACGGCGGACGTCTACGGCGACGGTCGCAGCGAGAGTCTCATCGCGGACGTGCTCGCCGAACGCGACGCCGACCCCGTGGTCGCGACGAAAGCCGGGCGACGGCTCGACCCGCATCGCGCGGCGGATTACGACGCCGAGCACCTCCGCGAGTTCGTCGACCGGTCCAGGGAGAACCTCGACGTCGACACGCTCGACCTCCTGCAACTGCACTGTCCGCCGACGGACGCCTACTACCAGCCCGAGACCTTCGACGCGCTCGACGAACTCGTCGCCGAGGACCGCATCGCGCACTACGGCGTCAGCGTCGAACGCGTCGAGGAAGGCCTGAAGGCCATCGAGTACGACGGCGTCGAGACCGTCCAGATAATCTTCAATCCGTTCCGGCAGCGCCCCGCAGAGCACTTCTTCGACCGTGCGGCCGCCGAAGACGTCGGGGTCATCGTCCGCGTGCCGTACGCCTCCGGTCTCCTCACGGGCGCACTCGACGCCGACTCGGAGTTCGCCGAGGACGACCACCGGAACTTCAACCGCGACGGCGAGGCGTTCGACGTCGGCGAGACGTTCGCTGGCGTTCCCTTCGAGACCGGACTCGAAGCCGTCGACGAACTCCAGGCGCGAACCGGCGTCGACGACCTCGCGTCGTTCACGCTCGCGTGGATCCTCGACCACGACGCCGTCAGCACCGTCATCCCCGGGACGACCACGCCAGCGCACGTCCACGACAACGCCGCCGCCGCCGACCGTACCCCACCGACCGCCGCCCAACACGACGCCGTCGACGCCGTCTACGACGAGTACGTCCGCGATCACGTCCACCACCGCTGGTGAGGCGCTGACGCCGCGGAGTCGCGATGTCACCTCGCGCCGCCGTTCTCCCGGTAGTCACCTCGCGCCGACGTTCTCCCGGCAGTCACCTCGCGCCGACGTTCTCCTGGCTCTCGAAGGAGTCCGGGTCCGGTTCGATGTTCGCGTACTGGACCGCGCGCCGCCCGAGCGTCCGCACGCGTTCGGCGAGCCCGTCGTCGACGAACGCACCGTCATCGATCGCGTTCGAAGCCTTCGGAATCGCGGCCTGATGTGGGATGACCCACGCGTCGAGTGCGCGACACACCGACCGCAGATGTTCGAGTGCGGTGACGGGGAACCCGCCGCCGGCGACCGCGAGCAAGCCGACTGTCTTGTCCTCGAACTCGTCGAACCCACAGTAGTCGAGCGCGGTCTTCAACGGCGACGAGTACGAGCCGTGGTACATCGGCGTCCCCAGGAGGATGGCGTCCGCCGCCCGCACTGTCGCCGCGAGTTCCGCGGCGTCGCCGGGCGCGTCCTCGTCCGCGTCGAACATCGGGAGGTCGAGCGCCCGGAGGTCGACGAGTTCCGTCGACGCGCCGGCGGCGTCGGCGGCGTCGAGTGCTGTCTGCAACGCGGTACGCGTGTAGCTGCCGTCGCGCAGACTCCCACAGAGCGCGACGACGTGTACGTCCGATGCCATGGTCCGACGCACGCGAGCGACCGGCAAAAAACCCGGGCTGGCACCTGGTTCCGCGGTCGGTCAGAGCGGGATCGGGTCGGCGCGCTCGAGGTAGTCGTCGACGAGTTCCTGCGCCCACTCGACTGCGGCCTCCGTATCGTTCTTCACCACCGCGGACAGTCCCTTCCCGTCGTGAACCCCCATCGCCACCACGGGCGACCCGTCCTCGCGAGTGAGCACCACCAGACCCGTCGGCGGTAACGGCTCGATGCGGTGCACGTCCACGCGTCCCGTCTCGGCCGCACGCTGGATCGCGGCCTTATGCGTCGTCGTCAACTCCTCCAGGGCCTCGTCGCTGAACGCGAGCTCGGCGGTCATCCCGGCGTCGACCACTCGGCTCTCGAAGACGTCCACGTACGCCCCGTACGCGGTCGGAGAGAATCCTCTCGCGTGCGTCGCCGCCGACACGAGGTCCACGAACGCCCGCACCGGCCGGTCGGGCGCCGACACCGTCGCACGAGTCACCGACGCACCCCTGAGGAACGTCGGGTCGGCGAACCGACTGGAGGGGAGCGCGTCGACGACGTCGCGCGCGCCCCACAGCGCGTCCAGTCGCTCCGTGAAGTCGCCGTAGACGTCGAACGCGATCTCGCCGTGTGTCGTCAGCGAGAAGCCGTCGTCGCCGCGCTCGACGAGTCCCTCCGTCTCCAGCTTCCGGAGCGCCCGGTCGATCGTCGACCGGGCGACGTGCAGTTCCTCCGTGAGATCTCGCTTGTGGCGCGGTCGGTCGTCGAGGGCGGCGAGGATGGTGCGCCGTCGCGTCAACGTGTGCACCAGTTCGTCTCGCTCACCCGAGTCCATACAACTCGCATTCGTCGGGGGCTTCTTACGCGTTGTGGCACCGTGGGTGAAAGACGCATCGACGACTGACCCCCGAGCACTCGCGGTACTGACCGGATTTAGTCGGATGGCGACCGATTGCACAGCCAGAACTCGACATAGAAGTGTGCGGTCGCCATCAGTCGATACGAGATGTCAGCAAGCGCCTTCCGGCCGCTGGCCGACTTCGGGTCTCGCTCGCTCGTCGTGCACGCGATACTGGCGGTGACGTTCCTCGGTGCGGTCGGGTCGGCGTTCCTCCTCGAGGGACGACTCCAGACCGTCTCCTTCGTCGCGCTCGTGAACTTCACGGCCGGCGTGTGGGTCTGTCAGGCCATCCACTCGCTGGGGAACTCGTTCACCGACGACGACTACCAGGGCGTCCTCAGGACCATCCTCGACCATGCAAGCTGAGGAACGCACCGGCGTCGAGGAGGACTCCCTCCCACTGGGGCGGTTCGGACGCCTGATCGCGCTGATCGCGTTCGTCACCGGCGTCTTCCTCCTCACGGCCACGCGCGTCCTCACTGCGGAACTGCAGGCGATCGCCGTCGTCTTCATCGGCTCCGTCGGCATGGTTACCGCCATGGTCGCCTTCCTCATCTCGATGGCCAGCTACGTCGACGAGTGACTGTGCGGGCGTGCTAGCGCCAGGGTCGGGCGGTGGTCTCGCGGTGCGAGCCGCTTAGCGCCGAAGTCGGGCGGTGGTCTCGCCGCTGGATCCCGTGGTCGCGACGAGCCCGTCGGATTCGAGGTCTTCGAGGAGGCTGCGGAGCCACTCGCGGCCGTACTCGCCGTCCGGTGCGTAGTCGACGCGGATGCGCGGCCCGAGTTCGTCGAGCGCGAGTTCGTCGTGCTCGCCGAGGACGTTCACGACGCGGCCGCGGAACTGGCGGCGACTCCCCTCGAAGTCCGGCTGTGTCGGGACGTCAGGTGCGGTGAAGTCCCCGGTCTCGTAGGCGTGACACCACGTCCGCCACGGACACCCCGCCTCGTCGCACTTCGGGGTCTTCTCGCAGGCCACCCCACCGAGTTCCATGATGGCGTTGTTCCACACGCGGGACTCGCCGTCGGGCATGAGTTCGCTCGCGGCGGTCTCGAACGCGTCGTCGTCGTCCGGGACGTCGAACGCGCGGTAGAGGACGCGCTTGACGTTCGTGTCCACGACCGCGTCGCCGTCGTTGAACGCGAAGCTTGCGACCGCGTTCGCCGTGTACGGCCCGACGCCCATCAGCTCCTGGAGGGCCGCGGGCGACTCCGGGAACTCGCCGTCGTGGTCGCGTTCGACCTGGGTCGCGGCCTCGTGCAGGTACTTCGCACGATTGTTGTAGCCGAGCGAATGGTTCGTCCAGAACGCGACGACGTCGCCCCGGTCCGCGGCCGCGAGCGCGTGGACGTCCGGCCAGCGCTCGAGGAAGTCCGTCCAGGCGTCGACGACGCGGTCGAGCTGGGTCTGCTGGCTCATCACCTCCGAGACGAGGATCTCGTATGCGTCGTCGGTGCGTCGCCACGGGTACTCGCGGTGGTCGGTCTCGTACCACTCGACGAGCGCGTCGCGGACGGCGTCGCGGTCGACGCTGTCGGGGAGTGGCGACTCCGTCATCGTGGGCGGATTATGGGTGGTCGAATTTATGGGTGCTGATGTCCCGAGTAGAAATGTTTACGTACTAACAGTCGAAGGGTGGAACATGAATCGAATCAGGAAGGTCGCAGTACTCGGCCTCGCGCTCCTCCTCGCGATCGGACTCAGTGGCTGCGTGAGTTCGCTACCGGGTAGCGGCGACGGTGCCGACGGGACTGACGGTGCCGACGGTGCCGACGGCGAAGCGGTCGAACTGAAAGAAGAGATGCGTGGCGCGATGGAGGACGTCGAGACGTACCAGGTCGAGATGGACATGGACATCGAGATCGAGGACGGGGACCAGAGCGTCGACATGCGCATGGAGGGAACGTTCGACCGCGCCGACGAGAAGGCGGAGATGACCGTCGAACTCAGGGGACAGCGCGTCACGACGTACATCGACGGCCAGACGATGTACGCCGAGACCGGGTACGGTGGCTGGCAGAACCAGGAGATGGACGAGGACCCCTGGAAGGAAGGGAACGCCACCACCTGGGAGAGCCAGGAGGCGATCCTCGACGACGGCGACATCGAGGTCGCAGGAACCGAGACCGTCGACGGCGAGTCCACGACGGTCCTCGAGGTCGACATCACGGCCGAGGAGTTCAAGAAGGCGATGTCCACCCGGCAGACCGGGTCCGCGAGCGCGTCGATCGAGTCCGTCGACGACATCGAGTACAAGATCTACGTCTCCGAGGACACCGACCGCGTCCGCAAGATCGAGATGACGATGACCGCCGACGTCGACACCCGGCAGGGCGTCAAGACCGTCGACTACGACATCACGATGACGTTCAGTGACTACAACGACGACGTTACCATCGAGATCCCCGAAGACGCCAAAGAGCGCCTGACGCCAGCGACGGCGAGCGTGACCGCGGCGACGGCCGCGAGCACGCCGGTCTGAGTCGCTGCCAACTCGGAGTCGACAGTCAGGCTGACGGACGACGAAACCGGTATGGGTCTCCGCGCGCACTCCTCGCGTATGAGCCTCGACGACCTCGCGGACGACGTCGCGGAGACCGCCGACGACCTCGAAACGGAGACGTTCCATCTGGACGCGGAGGCACGCACGGAACTGGCGATGCTCGCTGCAGCGTTCGACAACGACGATCCGAGCGCGCTCATCGAGCGCGCAGTGCACGCGCTCTTCCAGACGACGGTTGACACCGGGAAGCTGGACTTCCATCTGCGCGCGAACTACGACGTCACGTACGACGAGTACCTGTCGGGGATGACCTACGACGAGATGACCGGCGGGACGACGTACCCGACAGACGACGGCGACCGCCGCTACCAGTTCTGACCCCGCTGTCGCTCGGGCCGGTGACGCGTACCGGACCCGGCTACATGTGTTCCTCGTCGAGCACCCACCCGACCGCGCGCTTGTAGTACGTGAACATCTGCCGTACGCCTTCGTGGTTCATGTCTTCGTCCTCGAGTTGCTCTTTGAGGAACTCGTACTGCTCGCGGATCTCGTCCTCGTCCTTCATACCGGGTTCGTTGCGACCGCGGAGACAAAAGTCCAATCACGCACGCCACGACCGAGGGGTTCCTCGACTCGATCGAGCGCCACGAAGCCGCGAAGATTAAACGACCCCCGTCGGTATGGAGAGGCGATGGAGTTCGCCGCGTTCGCCGACCGGGCAAAGGAGGTAGAGGAGACGGACGCCGACCTTGCGGTCGTCGCGGCCGTCGCGGACCTGTTCGTTGCCGCCGACGAGGACGATCTCGCGACGCTCGCACGGTACGTCCAGGGACGTCCATTCCCGGCGTGGGACGACCGGAAACTCGACGTCGGGCCGTCGCTGTGCCACGAGGCGCTCGCACGCGCCGCCGGCCCGAACGTCGACGCGAGCGACGTCGAGGACGAACTCGCCGAGCGCGGCGAGATCGGTGCGGTCGCGGCGTCCCTCGACATCGGCGGCCAGCAAGGACTTGGGGCGTTCGGCGCCGGCGGTGGCGACGACCTGACGGTCGCCGACGTCGCCGAGGCGTTCGACGCGATCGCGACGACGACCGGGAGCGGGAGCGAGAGCGCGAAGCGCGACCGCCTGTTCGGCCTGCTCAACCGCGCCTCCCCGACCGAAGCACGATTCCTCGCGCGCCTCGTCCTCGAGGAGATGCGCATCGGCGTCGGCGGCGGCACCGTTCGCGACGCCATCGCCGCCGCGTTCCTCGAAGACGAAGCGCTCGCGGCCGACGACGACGCCGAAGCCGACGACGACGAAAGCGAGAATGTCGAAGCCGACGATACCGAAAGCGAGGACGCCGAACCCGACGACGACGGAGCCGACGACGGGGACGCCGAGCAGTTGACGCTCGCGGAACTCGCCGACGACGCGAACGCGAGCGAAGCTGATGAAGACGCGGACGTGGACGCCGACGCGAGCGAGGACGAGGGAATCGACGAGTCCGACGCGGGCGAGGACGGCGACCCTTTCGAGCGACCGGCGGCGGATGCGGTCGACGCCGTCGAGCGCGCCCTCCAGGTGTCGAACGACCACGGACTGGTCACGGAGGTCGCGCGCGACCAGGGTCGCGACGGACTGGCGGAACTCGGTCTGGAGGTCGGCCGTCCGGTCGGTGCGATGCTCGCACAGACCGGAACGATAGTCGAGGCCACCGAGGCCTGGGAAGGCGTCGCCGTCGAGACGAAGTACGACGGTGCGCGCGTGCAAGTGCATCACGACCCCGACGGCGAGACGCGCCTGTTCTCGCGGAACATGGAGGAGGTCACGGACGCGCTTCCCGAGATCGTCGAGTTCGTCCGCGAGCGCGTGGACGTCCCCGTCATCCTCGACGGCGAGGCGCTCGCGGTCGGCGACGACGGCGACGTCCTCCCCTTCCAGCGCATCCTCGAACGGTTCCGGCGGAAGCACCACGTCGCTCGCGCCGCAGAGGACGTCGCCGTCGAGTTGCGCGCGTTCGACTGCCTGCATCGGGACGGCGAGGACCTCCTCGACGCGCCACTCGAAGAACGCCACGACCACCTCGAGCGCACGCTCGACGACGGCCTGTCTACGTACGGCATCATGTACGACCCCGAGAAGATCGCGGCGTTCGAAGCGCGAGTGGTCGACGCGGGCCACGAGGGCATCATGCTCAAGGACCCTACGTCGACGTATTCAGCCGGAAAACGCGGTCAGGAGTGGCTGAAGCGAAAGCCCGACGTCGAGACGCTCGACCTCGTCGTCACCGGCGGCGAATGGGGCGAGGGACGGCGCGCGAACGTCTTCGGGACGTTCGAACTCGGCGCGCGCCTCGAGGACGGACGCGAGAACGACGGTGAGGACGAGAGCGAGTACGCGACCGTCGGGAACGTCGCGACCGGCATCACGGATGCGGAACTCGACGACCTCACCGAGCGGTTGCGCGCGCACGTCACCGCCGAGGACGGTCAGTCCGTCGAGTTCGACGCCGTAGTCGTCTTCGAGGTGGGTTACGAGGAGATCCAGGCGTCGCCGACGTACGACGCCGGGTACGCGCTCCGGTTCCCGCGGTTCGTCGCCGTCCGCGAGGACAAATCGCCGGTGGACGCGGATAGCCTCGAGCGCATCGAACGCCTCGCCGAGGCCTGAACGCTCCCGCGAGTCCCCACAGTGAGCGTTCGCACGGTCCGTGTCATCACGGGTCGAGCGGCCACAATCATAATGTGCCCAGATATCGCGTTGTGGTACCAGAGAGGGATGGTTCCGGGGGAAGCATACGAGACGGTCTCGAACGGGGATGGGGGTACCGATGAGTGCAAGCACCGCAGTGCGGCCAGTCGACTGGAGCGAGCGTTCGCGAGGCATCTGGACCGCGACCGGCACGCCGACTGCGCGCGCGTCGTCGTCCACGACACGGACGCGGGGCGCTACGAGTACGTCGACGGCGTGCACTACGTCACGGCGGTCGAAGCGGACGCCCGCGAGCGTTTGGAGTCGTTCGTCGACCGTCGCGGCCTCGAGGTCGTGATGGACGGCGTGAGCGGGTTCGCGTTCCGGCACGAGCGACCGGTGCCGGCCGCGGACGCGCACGTCGCCGGAGCGGTCGTCGACGTCGCGTTCGACGCGACGTTCACGGACCTCGCCGACGTCGTGGAGGTCCTCGACGCCACCACCGAGGTGTCCTGGACGGACGGCGACCGACAGCACGCCTGAGCGCGCCCCACGGTGGGACGTCGGGTCGGGGGGCTCGGCGTCTCGAGCCGAACGCAGGCTCGCTGTGCGTCCGTCAAGTCCGTCACGTCTTTCTCGTCGACCGCGGTACTGTCTGGTATGACCGTCACGTTCGACGACATCGACGTGGAGTGGCTCGGGTACGCGACGCTTCGAGTGGCGAGCGACGACTTCGTCGTCTACTTCGACCCCGGCCGATATGGCGTGCTCACCGGCGAGTGGACGCCGGACACGCCCGGCGTTGCCCATCCGCCAGCGACCGACTACCGGCCCGAGGACGGCGACGTGGTGTGCGTCACGCACGACCACCACTACGACCCCGATGGCATCCGGCGCGTCGCGGGCGAGGACGCGACGCTCGTCGTCTTCGACGGCGTGAACACGCATCACGTCGACCGCGTCGACGACCGCCCCGTCGACCTCGACCTCGACGTCCGGCGGGTCAACGCTCACGCGGACTTCGCCGTCGGCGACGCCATCCTCCGCACCGTCCCCGCGTACAACACGCCCGACGGCCACACGAACGCGAACGGCGACCCTTACCATCCGGAAGGCATGGGCTGTGGGTTCGTCCTCACGCTCGCGGACACCACGGTCTTCTGGCCGGGCGACACCGACGTGCTGGAGGGGCACGCGATGCTCGACGTCGACGCCTTCTGTCCACCCATCGGCGGGAGCTTCACGATGGACCGTCACGAGGCCGCAGAGCTCGCCGAAGCGATGGACCCGGAACTCGTCGTCCCGATCCACTACAACACCTTCAGCGCGCTCGAAACCGACTCCGAAGCGTTCGCCGACGACCTCGAATCCCGCGCCGTCGACGTCACGCTCGACGAAACCTAATTCGCCACCGTGCCTTTCGGGCTGGCGCACGCCGATTCGCGTACTCCGATGCCAACGCTCTCGCTCTCCACCACGATCGACGCGCCCCGCGAGCGCGCCTTCGACGTAGCTCGCGACGTCGACCATCACACGGAGACGATGGGACACGACGAACGCGCGGTCGCCGGAACGACCTCCGGGCTCCTCGAACGGGGCGACGTCGTCACGTGGCGAGCCACGCACTTCGGGCTCCCGATGAACCTGACCGTCGAGATAACCGCGATGGACCGACCGGTCTCGTTCCGGGACGAACAGGTCGAGGGCCCCTTCTCGGAACTCGTCCACGACCACCGCTTCGAGGCACTCGACGACGACCGAACGCGGATGCACGACCGGTTTCGGTTCCGGTCGCCGCTCGGACCACTCGGTCGAGCGGTCGACGCCGTCGTCCTCGAACGATACATGCGGCGACTCCTCGAACGCCGGAACGGCGAACTCGCGCAACTCGCCGCCGAAGACAAAGAATCCGACTGACGCCTCAGCAGTTTCGAGGCGGAGCCCCCGGCCTCAAGGAGCGAGGGCTTCCGACTGGTTGGAAGCGCGAAGCGAGTAGGCCGGGGAGGAAGCCGACACTCGATGAAACTACCCACGAGACAGTCCCGCCCCGACTCCCAAATTATTAAATACCGTCGAGTTACCATCTGAACTATGGGGGTCAGACGCACTGCGCCGGTCAAGCTCGTGGTTCCTGACGAGTACCGCGACGACCTCCACGAAACCGCCGACCAGTTTCTCTACTGTGCGAACGAGGCCAGTGATTACTGTTGGGACAACACCGACCACGAAGACTGTATCACCTCGAACGTGAAAGCCAGAGACGCGCTGTACGACCGTCTCCGCGAGGAAACCGACCTCACGGCGAACCTCGTCCAAGAGGCGATCCGGCGTGCCGTCCACGCGGTTGACAGTGGCGTCGACCGCTGGAAGAAGGGCAAACGGACGAACAAACCGGCGTTCACCTCGTGGAGTATGGTGTACGACAAACGCAGTGCCACCTTCTCCCGCAACAAGATCTCACTCTCCACGGTGAATGGTCGCATCGAGTGCAACTTTGAGTTGCCAGCAGCCAGTCCCACACCATACGAGGAGTACGTCCTCTCGAAAGACTACGAGTTTCGGACGAGCACTCTCCAGTACGACCAAGCCACCGACGAGTTCTACTTCCATATCAAAACGCGGAAGATAGACAACGACGGTGAGGCTGTCGAAATCGAGGGTTCGGACGATACCGGGCACCAGACAGTCCTCGGTATCGACCTCGGCGTGAACAGTCTTGCCGTCGCCAGCACAGGCACGTTCTGGAGTGGTGACGAGTACGACCACTGGATTCGAGAGTTCGAGAAACGGCGTGCGGAGATGCAACAGCGCGAAACAGAGGCCGCACACAACGCCTTGCTTCGGCTTGGGAAGCGTGAGCGAGCCTGGCGGAAACAGTACATCCACATGGTCGCCAACGAGATCGTCACTGAATCCGTCGAACACGACTGCGACGTGATCGTGTTCGAGGAGTTGACGGATATTCGAGAGCGACTGCCGCAGGCAGACTGGCATCACGTGTGGGCGTTTCGCCGCCTTGTCGAGTACGTCGAGTACAAGGCTCCAGAACGCGGGGTCGCGGTTGAACAGGTCGAGCCAGCTCATACGAGCCAGCGGTGTTCACACACCGACTGTGGCTTCACCCACGAAGACAACCGCGATGGTGAACAGTTCGAGTGTCTGAAGTGTGGGTACGAGATCAACGCGGACTACAACGGCGCGAAAAACGTCGGATTGCGGTATATGCGAAAGCGACAGCACAGACTGCGTTCCTCGCCCACGTCGGGGAGCGCAGACGCACCAGTAGACGTGCGTGTAAATGGTGGGACGTTGAGCGGCGACGGCTATCGGCCAACCGCCGAGAGCTGATCACCGGGAGTCCACATCAAAGCCCAACCCTCAACGAGCGAACCCGTCAGGGTGAGCGAAGTAGGGTGGGGTAGTTTACAGGACGCCCATCTCTTCGAGCCGCTCGGGCAGGTACGTGTCCGTGACGAAGTCGAGGCCGCGTGCCGCGAGGGCCTGCTGCTCGGCCTTCTTCCCGATGTCGAGCTGGAGTTCGATCTGTTCCTCCCAGAAGTCCGTCTGGAAGCGCGGATCCTCGAGTTCGCTCTCGAGGGCGTTGACGTCGGAGTCGGACAGCGGGTCGGTCGGGAGGTCGTACTCGACGATGTCCTCCGGGCGGATGCCGACGTACTGGGCGTCGGGCGTCGCGAGGTACTCCGAGAGGTGGGCCGACTTGATGGAGCCGTACGCAACCGAGCCGTAGATTCGGTAGGACCACGGGTCACCGTCGGCGAACACCACGACGGGGAGGTCGAGTTCGTTGCGCATCCGCTTGATGAGCCGGCGGGTCGCCCTGGCGGGCTGCCCCCCGAGGTGGACGACGATACAGTTGTACTCGTCGTCGAACCCGTTCTCCACGAGTCGGTCCCGCATACCACCGGTCTCCACGGCGATGACGAAGTCGGCGTCGTTGTCGAGGAACTCGATGGTGTCCGGGTTGTTCGGGATCTGGTAGCCGCCCTGGCCGACGTCCTCCTGGCAGTGGATTTCGCGGTCGCCCCGCTGGGTCTGCTCCCGGAGGAGCAGCGGCCCCATCACCTTCGCGCCCGACTCCTCGGGCCGCATGTGGAAGTCCTCCCGTTTGACGTCGCTCACGATCTCGAGGTCCTCGACGAGGTTGTTCGACTCGTCCTGCCCGTTGAACTGGGCCTCCTCGTTGTCCCAGGATTCGGACAGGTAGTACAACTCACGGAGCGTCGACGACCGGTCCTCCTCGAGTTGCTGGGCGAGGAACTCGATCGTATACACCGCCTTCAGGAGCTTCCGTGCCCCACGCACCGAGTTCGCCGACCGCGTCGACTCCCGGTCGCCGTACACCCAGACGTTCTTGTCCTCGTCGAACACGATGTTGCTCTTCGTACGCGTCGGCAGCCGCATCTCCGGGATCTGCCCGCGCTCGAACTGGTCGTAGAACTCGGCCGCGAGGTCTACGAGCTTCTCCTGAGCTTCCGAGTTGGTGTCTGTAGCGTCACTCATTGGTCGTTCACCGTCAGCTTCGGTCCTTCGATCTCCGAGACGGAGAGGTCGTACGATGCCTCGGCGTCCACGGTGTAGGAAAGCGTCGCCTCGTCGCCGCTCTCGACGTCCGGCGTCCACTTCACGAACCACTCGCCGTCCATCTCGACGACGGTCGCCGCGTCGTCGACGTCCCGCGGTTCGCAGTCGACGATGTCGGTCACGTCCGGCGACTCGTTCCGGTCGCTATGGTTCTCCACCGTCACCGACACCGTCCGCTCGCCGTCGTTCTCCTCGACGTCGCGCTCGACGAGGACGTTGTTCATGATGCGCGCCATCGCGTCCCCGATCTCGGGCTCCCCGCGCTCGGTGACGTCCGCCACCTTCGACGCCATCACCGGGAGGATGTCCGCGAGCACGTTCTGCTTCTTCTGGCGCTTCCGCATCGACTGTTGCTTCTTCAGGTACGATTTGAGTTCGCGTGCGGCCTCCCGGACTGCGAGTTCGATCTCGTCCTCGATGGCTTCGACGCTCGCCACCGCGTCCTTCGACTCGCTCGTGAACGGCACGTTCGTCGACGCGACGTGCACGGAGATGACGACCGCGCCGTTCGGGATGCCGGACCCACCTGGTTGGTCGAGGTTGTAGTTCCGCCAGCCGATTCCCTTGATCGTCTGCGTGATAGCGCACCCGCCGCGCTTGTACACGAGGGGGACGCGGTTCGCGAACCGGAGCAGGTCCGCCTCCCCTTCGGCTTCGATGTCGCCACCGTACGCGATCCCGGCTTCGGCGACGAAGGGATCGCCCGCGTGCACGTCCGCGTCCCGCGACGACGAAGCGTAGAACTCCGCGTCGTACTCCTTGCGAAGACCGGCTTCGACGAGTTCCGCGGAGATGGGCGACAGACACGACGTCGGCGGCGCGATGATGTCTGTCGCACGCATCCCCTCGACGAGTTCGCTCGTCGCGTCGCGGTCACCCACGAGGTCGCTCACGAGCGGCGGGTCCTCGCTCACCGTCACCATCACGCGCCAAAACGCGTCCGTGACGTTCTCGCGGGCGGTGTCCCCGAACGTTGCATCCTCGCGCTCTTCGGTCATGTCCGCCGCCCGGTCCACGAACCCACGCACGCTCTCGTGCGTGAAGCGACCGCGCCAGACGTCGTCGTCGTCCGGGTCGGGCACGAACTTCGCACCGAGGCGTTCGGCGAACGCACGCACCGTCTCGTCGTCCTTCCGCGTCGACGTCGCGTCGTCCGCGAGCGCGAACGCGTCCGCGACGATGCCCTCGCTCGGCTCCTGATCGGGCTCGTCCGGATCGAAACCGGTGACGGCGCGCCACGCCGCCTCGACGGCGTTCTCGCGGACGGTGTCGCCGAACGTCTTCCCGTGCTCGGCCTCGACGGCCGCCGCTTCCTCGTCCACGAACCGTGCGAGCTGGGTGTGCGCGACGCGGTCCATGCCGTCGACGCGCTCCGCGACCGCGTCCGCGAACGCCGCCGTCGCATCCGCGCCCTTGTTCGACACCGCCTTCGACACCGCTCGTGCGACGTCGCCGTCCTCGTGGGCCGCCGGCGGCGTCCACGCCATCTCCCGACCGTAGTGTCGGTCGCGGAACTCGTCGATGACCGACTCGGCCGTCTTCTTCCCGACGCGCGTGAACTCCGTCTGGAGGAACCCCGACACCGTCTGCGAGTTCGTCGCCTCCAGCATCTTCAGGACGTTCCCGAGCTCCACCCCGTGGGGATGGGGTTTGATCTCCTCGGTCTCGTCGGGGAGTTCGTCGGTCGCACGCTCGAACTTGAAGTGCTCCTGGGGCTCCTTCAGCTCCAGTCGCGCGTGGGGATTCACGACCGCCGTGTGCTTCATGTAGTCGTGGAGCTGCTGGCGAGCGCGCATGTTCCCCTCCATCTCGATCTCGATGCGCGTCCCGTGCGGGCGATCCCACGACGTCGTCCCCTCCTCGCGGATCTCGGGCTCGTTCGTGTCCGTGTCGATGACGAGCTCGAAGTACTGCGCGGTGTCGCTCCCCTGCGTGCGACTCGTGACCTTCGCGGGCTTCCCGGAGGTGAGCTGCGAGTAGAGCACCGCCGCGGAGATCCCGATGCCCTGTTGCCCTCTGGCTTGTTCGCGAGCGTGGAAGCGGCTCCCGTACAGGAGCTTCCCGAAAATCTTCGGGATCTGACTCTTCGTGATGCCGGGTCCGTTGTCCTCGACGACGAGCTTGTAGTAGTTCCCCGATTCCTCGATCTCGACGTAGATATCGGGCAGATGCCCGGCCTCCTCGGTCGCGTCGAGCGCGTTGTCGACCGCCTCCTTGACGGCCGTGACGAGCGCTCGGGCGCCCGAGTTGAACCCGAGCATCTGCTTGTTTTTCTCGAAGAACTCGGCGATGGAGATGGCGCGCTGGTTCTCCGCCAGCTCCGCGGCCATCCCTTCCTCTTCGCCGAGTGTCGACTGGAAGGACGTCATTCTGTAGCCCTTCCTACCTGCTCGGGGACTAAAAGGCGTTCCCTACCCGAGTGGAAGTGAAAACGGCAACGTCGGTCGGGCGTCCACGACCGTCGTCGCGGACGACCGCACACGAGCCCCTCCGTCGTCGACAGCGTTCGTCGCGTCCTCTCGAATCGGGGCCCGACACCGCGACGCGACCCCCGGTTCGCGGAAGTCCCGGCATCTGTCACGTGCCCGTCGTCGTCCCATGGAATCGAGGGTCTCCACGCCCGCTCTCGCCGGCGTCTGAACCGCCCTGGAACCGACGTCCGGCACCGGGGTTCACCACGCGCCTCGCGCGTGGGCGAGCGCGCACACGGTGGCTTTATGGGTAGGCATCGTCTATGCGTGAGCAGGTATTACATGTCCGAGGAAAGTGAGTACAGCGCCGGACAAATCCAGGTCCTCGAAGGCCTGGAAGCGGTCCGCAAACGACCGGCGATGTACATCGGCTCTACAGACTCCAGAGGCCTCCATCACCTCGTCTACGAAGTGGTGGACAACTCCATCGACGAGGCCCTGGCCGGGTACTGCGACGCCATCGACGTAACCATCCACGAGGACGGCTCCGTCACCGTCAGCGACGACGGACGGGGCATCCCCGTGGACACGCACGAGGAGTACGACCGACCGGCGCTGGAGGTCATCATGACCGTCCTCCACGCGGGTGGGAAGTTCGACAGCAAGTCCTACCAGGTCTCGGGTGGCCTGCACGGCGTCGGGGTGAGCGTCGTGAACGCGCTCGCACAGCGCCTCGAGGTCGAAGTGAAGCGCGACGGTGCGGTCTGGCGCCACGCGTTCGAGCGCGGCGCACCGCAGGGCGACATCGAGCGCGTCCGCGACATGGAGAGCGACGAATCGAACGGGACGAGCATCCGGTTCTGGCCGGACACCGAGATCTTCGACGCGACCGAGTACAAGTACTCGACGCTCGCGAACCGACTCCGGGAACTCGCCTTCCTGAACTCCGGCGTCGCCATCACGCTCGCCGACGAGCGCGACGACACGGGGGAGACGTTCCAGTACGACGGCGGTATCCGCGAGTTCGTCTACTACCTCAACGAGACGAAGTCGCCGCTCCACGAGGACGTCATCTACTTCGATGACGAGGCCGAGGGACAGGACGGACGGATCCAGGTGGAGGTGGCGATGCAGGCGACCGACGAACTCCAGGGGTCGATCCACGCGTTCGCGAACAACATCAACACGCGCGAAGGCGGGACGCACCTCACCGGGTTCAAGACCGCGCTGACGCGCGTCGTGAACGACTACGCGACAGACCAGGGGATGCTCGGCGACCTCGACTCGAACCTCAAGGGCGAGGACATCCGCGAAGGATTGACTGCCGTCATCTCCATCAAGCACCCCGACCCACAGTTCGAGGGGCAGACGAAGACGAAACTCGGGAACGGCGACGTCCGCGGTGTCGTCGAATCCACGATGCACGAGAACCTCGACACGTTCTTCGAGGAGACTCCGAGCACCGCGAAGGCCATCGTCTCGAAGGCCGTCGAAGCCGCGAAGGCACGCAAGGCCGCGAAGAAAGCCGAGGAGCTCACGCGCCGGAAGTCCGCGCTCGACTCGACGAGCCTCCCCGGGAAGCTCGCGGACTGCCAGACGAAAGACCCCAGCGAGTCCGAGATCTTCATCACCGAGGGCGACTCCGCAGGTGGCTCGGCCAAACAGGGCCGGAACCCCGAGTTCCAGGCGATCTTGCCGCTTGGTGGGAAGATCTTGAACGTCGAGAAGCATCGGCTCGACCGCGTGCTGGAGAACGAGGAGATCCGGAACATGATCACGGCGCTGGGAACCGGCGTCGGCGACGAGTTCGACGCGGACAACGTCCGGTACGAGAAGATCATCTTCATGTGTGACGCCGACGTCGACGGGGCGCACATCCGAACGCTCCTGTTGACGCTGTTCTACCGCTACATGCGCCCGCTCCTCGAAGCGGGGTACGTGTACGCCGCGCAGCCGCCACTCTACCGCATCCGGTACCGCGGGGAGACCTACGACGTGATGACCGAGGCCGAGCGCGACCGCGTCATCGCCGAGAAGTGCGACGGCAACCCGACGCAGGTCCAGCGGTTCAAGGGCCTCGGGGAGATGAATCCGAAGCAGCTCTGGCAGACGACGATGAACCCCGACAACCGCGTGCTCAAACAGATCACGATCGAGGACGCGGCGGCGGCGGACAAGATGTTCTCGGTGCTGATGGGTGACGCCGTGGAACCGCGCAAGCAGTTCATCAAGGATCACGCCAACGAGGCGGAGTGGGTGGACATATGAGTTCGGAACCAGCTGACGATCCCGACATTCCGGCGGACCGCGTGAAGCACGTCCGGATCGAGGACGAGATGGAGCAGAGCTACATCGACTACGCGATGAGCGTCATCGCGGGGCGGGCGCTCCCGGACGTCCGGGACGGCCTGAAGCCCGTGCATCGTCGCATCCTGTACGCGATGCACGAGATGGGCGTCTCCTCGCGGTCCTCGCACCGGAAGAGTTCGAGCATCATCGGGGAGACGATGGGTGACTATCATCCCCATGGTGACCAGGCGATCTACGACACCGTCGTGGGGATGGCTCAGGACTTCTCGATGCGGCATCCGCTCGTCGACGGTCAGGGGAACTTCGGGTCGATGGACGGTGACCCGGCGGCGGCGATGCGGTACACGGAGGCGCGGATGGCGCCGATCGCCGAGGAACTCCTCGCGGACATCGAGAAGGACACGGTCGACTTCTCGTCGAACTACGACGATCGTCTCACCGAACCGGACGTCTTGCCGGCGGCGTACCCGAACTTGCTGGTGAATGGAAGTACGGGTATCGCGGTCGGGATGTCGACGAAGATCCCGCCGCACAATCTCGGGGAGATCATCGACGCGACGATCGAGCTCGTCGAGAATCCCGACTGCGACGTGACTGACCTCATGGAGCACGTCAAGGGGCCGGACTTCCCGACCGGGGCGAACATCGTCGGGAAGAACGCGGTCCGGAAGGCGTACGCGACCGGTCGAGGTCGGCTCCGCGTTCGCGCGGAGTACGAGGTCGAGGACTGGAAGCGCAACCGGGAGCGCATCATCGTCACCGAACTCCCATTCCAGGAGAACAAGGCGCGACTCGTCGAGCGCATCGCCGAGGACGTCAACGACGGGAAGATCGAGGGTATCACGGACCTCCGCGACGAGTCCGACCGGAACGGCGTTCGCGTCGTCATCGAGCTGAAGCGTGGCGCGAACGCGGACGTCGTCGAGAACAAGCTCCTGGAACACCACCTGGAGAAGACGTTCGGCGTCATCAACCTCGCGCTCGTCGACGGCCAGCCGCGCGTCCTGAGCCTCAAGGAGACGCTCGAGGAGTACGTCAAGCACCGGAAGGAGGTCGTGACGCGGCGCTCGCAGTACGAGCTCGACGAGGCCGAGGACCGTGCGCACATCCTCGAAGGTCGCCTGAAGGCGCTGAAGAACGTCGACGACGTCGTCGACCGCATCCAGGACAGCGAAGATCGCGACGCGGCGAAGGCGAACCTCCGCGAGGCGTACGACTTCAGCGAGTCCCAGGCCGAACACATCGTTCGGATGCAACTCGGGTCGCTGACGTCCATGGAGCGCCAGGACATCGAGGAGGAGTACGAGGAGGTCATGGAGACCATCGAGTACCTCCAGAGCGTGCTCGGGAGCGAGGAGAAGCTCCTGAACGTCATCACGGACGAACTCCGCGAGATCAAAGACGAGTACGCCGAGGACCGGCGAACGAGTTTCGTCGAGGACACGGGGACGGTCACGCACGAAGACCTCATCCCGGAGGAAGAGGTCGTGGTGGTGGTGTCCGAGGACGACTACGTCAAGCGGATGCCCGTCGAGCAGTTCGACGCCCAGCGACGTGGTGGGAAGGGCATCATCGGTGCGGACGTCAAGGACGGCGATTCGGTGTCGAAGGTGTTCCGTGCGAACACGCACGACTACGTCCTCGCGTTCACGAACCACGGGCAGGTCTATCGGTTGAAGACCTACGAGATCCCGGAGGTCTCCCGCACCGCTCGCGGGAAGTCCGCGGTGAACATCCTCAAACTCGACGACGGCGAGGAGATCACTGCGGTCGTGACGACGGACGACTTCGAAGCCGAGGAGTGCGTGACGATGGTCACGAAGAACGGGTACGTCAAGCGGACGCTCGGCGAGGACTTCTCGAACATCCTCTCGACGGGCATCATCGCGGCGGACCTGGACGACGACGACGCGCTCGTCGACGTCGCGGTCACCGACGGCACGAAGGACCTCGTCATCGCGACGGAGGGTGGCATGACCATCCGGTTCGACGAGGAGGAGGTGCGGACGATGGGACGCAACGCCAGGGGCGTCCGCGGCATCGACCTCGCGCCCCACGACAAGGTCGCGGGACTCGTCGCCACGGACGAGCACGACGAGAAGGCGTTGTTGACCGTCACCGAGAACGGGTACGGGAAGCGTACGCGCCTCTCGAACTACCGCCAGCAGGGGCGGTACGGGAAGGGTCTCATCGACATCAAGACCGGTGAGCGGAACGGTCGCGTGACGAGCGTGAAGCGGGTCGCGGACGACGACGGCCTCGTCGCGATGAGCGACCGCGGCCAGATCATGGTCACGCGAGCGAACGAGGTCAGTCTCGTCGGCCGGAACACGATGGGCGTCACCATCATGGACCTCGAGGACGGCGATCACGTCGCCAGCGTCGACGTCCTCCCCGCGGAGAGCGGCGACTCCGAGGCGACTGCGGACGCGAGCGCGGCCGCTGACGCGGACGTCGACGGCACCGCCGAAGACGACGACTGACTCGCCCCGGTCTTTTTGCGTCCGCTGGCCGCTACCGGCGGGTATGGACGTCCCGCGACACCTCGGGCATCACGAGACCGCGAAAGCGCTGCCGTTGGTCACCGAATATAGTAGCGTTTGCACTTATTTGCTCACTCTGCTCGTCAAGGCACCCTCTCAACGGCTCTGGACCGAGATTACGGAGACCATTCCTTCGTAGAGTTGCAAACGCTACTATAGGTTCGGGGTCCGTCGCTACTCGCGGCCGAGGATGCGCTTGCCGAGAGCGCTCGCGGCGAGTTCAGTCGCCAGTTCCGCGGTCTCGTTGTGCTCGTCGAGGATGGGGTTCACTTCGACGGCCTCGATCGACCGGAGCGAGTCGTGCTCGCGGTCGTGTTCGGCGACGATCTCCATCGCTCGGTGCGCTTCGCGGTACGTGACGCCGCCGCGGACGGGCGTCCCGACGCCGGGAGCCTCGTTGGGGTCGAGCCAGTCCAGGTCGAGACTGACGTGCACGCCGTCGACGCCGTCGCTGGCGATCTCCATCGCGCGCTCGGTGATCTCGTCGATGCCGTGCTCGTCGATGTCGCTCATCGTGAACGCGGTACCCACGGAGTCACGGACGTCAGCGGCCTCCTGGTCGTCGACGCTCCGCAGGCCGACCCAGACGACGTTCTCGGGCTGGAGTGTCGGCGCGTTCGCCCACTCGACGTCCTCGAAGTCGCGGTGGCCGAGTGCGGCGGCGAGTGGCATCCCGTGGACGTTCCCGCTCGGCGACGTCGACGGCACGTTCAGGTCGGCGTGGGCGTCGAACCAGACCGCGCCGATGTCGGCGTCCGCGGCGGCCCCGCGGAGCGACCCGATGGCGACCGAGTGATCGCCGCCGATGACGAGCGGCAGGGCGCCAGCGTCGATGGCGGTAGCGACCTCGTCGGCTACCTCGTGGGTTACCGACTCGATCTCGTCGACGAACTTCGCCTCGCCCTGCTCGGGCTTGCGCTTGTTCGCGTCCTGCGTCTCGGCTGGTGGCGCGGCGACGTCCCCGATGTCCGTACACGAGACTCCAGCGGCCTCCAGTTCCGTCTGCAGGCCAGCGTACCGGATCGCCGATGGTCCCATGTCCACGCCACGTCGATTCGCGCCGTAGTCGGTCGGTGCCCCGATGATGCGGGCTTCGTCCGTCATGTCCGACCGTTCTCCGCGTCGCCGTATCAAACCCCCCGGTTCGCGTGAGCACCCGGTCGGTTGGACTGGAGAACCGCTGGCGGCCGCCACATCGAGGTCGTGGTAACACAAACCACTGTTTGAGAGTCCAACCTTTTTTAGTAACGGCGAGTCGTACGCGCAATCATGACCCCATCGGATCGGTACAGCGGGCCCAAATATGCACCCCTGCGATTCGTCGTCTGGGTGCTCGCGTTCGTCCTGCTCGGGCGGGCCTACTACGACAACACCCTCTACGACCTCCGGCAACTCACCGCGACCCACGTCTTCCTTCGATTGGCCGCCATCGGCACCGTCGTGATGTTCGCGTACTGGAACCTCTTCGTCGCCAACACGCGCGTCGTCATCTACATCTGGACGACCGTCTCGCTCTTCCTGAGTGGCCGAATCATGCTCTTGAGAGTCGTCGAAGCACAGGCCGAATCCGCCGAAGCCCGCGACCCGCTCGACCGTCGGAAACACAGTGACGCCGTCGAGGACGACTCGTTCTCCGAGATCATCGACCGCTTCGCCACGGACGACCGGATTCGGGATTGACCCGACGGAACGCGAGAACTCGAGCGTTCAGTCGTCGAGGTACGGTTCGCAGACCAACTTCATACCCTCGCGGAACTCGACCGTCGGCTCCCAGCCCGTCGCGTCCCGCATCTTCTCGTAGTCCGCCATCGTGTGCGACACGAACACGTCCTCGTCGATCGGGTTCTCGACGTGCTCGGGCTCGACCGTCTTCTCGAGGACGTCACAGAGCGTCTCAACGATCTCGTTCGCGGTATGTTGCTCGCCCGTGCCGAGGTTGTAGATCCCCGTCAGTTCATGGTCCGCCGCCAGCTCGCAGCCGCGCACGACGTCGCTGACGTGCGTGAGGTCCCGCGAGTGCGTGCCGTCGCCGTAGATGACCGGCGACTCGCCGTTCGCGATGTCGTCCGCGAACTGCGCGACGATGTTCGCGAACTCGCCCTTGTGCTCCTCGGCGCCCCGGTAGCCCTGGTACACCGAGAAGAATCGCATGCCAGCCATCGCCATGTCGTGGTAGTTCGCGAAGTACTCCGCGTACCGCTCCCGTGCGAGCTTCGACGCCTCGTACCCCGTGTTCGCCGCCACCGACATCGACTCGGGCGACGGCTCCGTGCGCGAGCCGTATATCGAGGACGTCGACGCGTACACGACCGTGTCACAGCCGGCTTGCCGGCACTGCTCGACGGTGTTCGCGAACCCTTCGACGTTCACGCGGAGCCCTCGGAGCAGGTTGTCGCGCGAGTCCTCGTGCATCTTCAGCGACGAGAGGGCGGCGAGGTGGAACAGGACGTCGACGTCCTCCACCGGGAGGTCGTCCTCCAGCACGCTCCGTTCGACGTACTCGACGTCCTCGTCGAGGTTCTCGGGCGTCCCGAGGTAGCCGTCGTCGAGCGCGACGACGTCGTTGTCTTCCGCCAGGTGATTCGCGAGATTCGAGCCGATGAAGCCGCCGCCGCCGGTGACGAGCACGCGCTTGCCTTCCATGACTGGCACACGCGCACGGACGCTCTAAGTCGTGTCGCTTCCCCGTCGACGGGAATCGCTCCCCGTCGACGGGATAGCGGGCTAACAGGAACGGGAATCGCCGTGCGGATACGGGGTTCCCACGGTTTTAAGGCCGGACGCGACCTACGAGTCCCCATGTCGTCTATCGAGCTCACCCCGAGCCAAAAGAACATCCTGCAGGCGCTCATCAACCTCCACCGCGACAAGGAGGACGCCATCAAGGGCGAGGACATCGCCCAGCAGGTCGACCGGAACGCCGGCACAATCCGGAACCAGATGCAGAGCCTGAAAGCACTCCAGCTCGTCGAGGGCGTCCCCGGCCCGAAGGGCGGGTACAAGCCGACGGCGGCGGCGTACGAAGCCCTCGAGATCCAGCAGATGGACGAGCCGGCGTCGGTACCGCTGACGCACGAGGGCGAAGCCGTCGAGGACGTAATCGTGGACGAGATCGATCTGTCGTCGGTCCACCATCCGGAGCTCTGTCGGGCGGAAGTCCACCTCCAGGGGTCGGTTCGAGACATCCACGAGGGCGATTCGGTGACGGTCGGGCCGACGCCGCTGTCGAAACTCCGCATCGAGGGAACCGTCGATGGGAAGGACGACACGAACAACATCATCATTCTCCGCATCGACGAGATGGTCGCGCCCGCCGAAGAACCCGACCACTGAATTCTCTCGTCGGCCCGGCGCGACGCCCCTCGGGGTGACAACGAATTGCACGACGACTCGCGTTTCAACACCTTTGTACCGGAGGATTACTGACGCACTCGTATGGCTACGAACGTCGCCGTGCTCGGCGCTGGCTACGCAGGCGCCGGTGCGGTCAAAGAACTCCAGGACCGCGCTGGCCCCAACGTCTCGATAACGTGGATCGCGGACGTCGACTATCACCTCGTTCTGCACGAGTCCCACCGCATCATCCGGAATCCGGCCGTCCAGGAGAAGATCAAGATCCCCGTCCAGGAGATCGCGAACTCGAAGACCGAGTTCGTGAAGGGCGAAGTGATGGACGTGGACGCCAACGAGCGCGTTGTCGAGCTGGCGAACGGCGATTCGGTCGACTACGACTACTGTCTCGTCGCACTCGGCAGTCAGACGGCGTTCTTCGGTATCGAGGGCCTCCAGGACCACTCGCTCACGCTGAAGTCCGCGGACGACGCCCTCGAGATCCACGACGCCGTCACGGAAGCGGCGAGCGAGGCGACGCGGAGCGACCCGGCCGACGTCGTCGTCGGTGGCGCGGGCCTGTCCGGCATCCAGACGGCGGCGGAGATCGCGGAGTACCGCGACGAGAAGCGCGCACCGCTCGACATCCACCTCGTCGAAGGACTGGATTCCATCTTCCCCGGGAACGACCCCGAGGTCCAGGGGGCACTCCGGAAGCGCCTGGAGGCGCTGAACGTCGACATCCTCACGGGCGAGTTCATCGGCGAGGTCGACGAGGACACCGTCTACATCGGCGAGGACGGGGAGATGGCGTACGACGTCCTCCTCTGGACGGGCGGCATCACGGGTCGGGACGCCCTGGAGAACACCGACCTGGACAAGGAACACAACCGCCTGCAGACCGGGCAGGACTTCCAGACGACGAACGACCGCGTGTTCTGCATCGGCGACTCCGCACTCATCGAGCAACCCGGCGAGGACCCGGCGCCGCCGACCGCGCAGGCCGCGTGGCAGGCCGCCGACGTCGCCGCCCAGAACGTCGCTCGCGCAATCGAGGGCCGGAGCCTGAAGACGTGGGTGCACGAGGACAAGGGGACCGTCATCAGCGTCGGCGACAAGGCGGTCGCCCACGACGTGCAGGCGTTCGGCGTCAGCGCACCCGTGACGACGTTCGGCGGGATGCCCGCGAAGAACCTGAAGAAGGCCATCGCCGCCCGCTGGATCGCCGACGTCTCCAGCTACCAGCGCGCACTCAGCGCCTGGAGCATGCTCTAACTCGGTCGCTTTCTCGAACCACTCCGCACCGTTCGTACGAACCTTCAAGTACGGAGCCGCGGCCACGGTCGGCGTGCGCTAATCGGCCGCATGTGGGGGCCTGGGCCGGAGTGCGACGATCCCCCGCATCCACGGACTGCCGCCCGTCGCCTGCTCGCCAGTACACCCACCGAGACGCTACCTCGCTCAGTCGAGCGTGAGGCCGGGATGCCAGTGGTCGACGCCCGCTTCGGCCTTCGTCTCGTCCATCTTCGCGAGGAGTTTCACGGCGAGCGACGCCGTCTCGGCGGCACGCGATTCGCCTTCCGTCCGGAACTCGCCGGTCACGCGGTTCGCGTACACCGAACAGACCGCGCCCGCACGAAGCCCGTACACGTTCGCGAGCGTCAGGATAGCCGACGCCTCCATCTCGATGTTCTTCACGTTCGCGTTCTGGAGTTCCTCGACGAGCGCCTTGGCGCCGGGTGCCTCGTAGTCCTCGAACCCGGGACGCCCCTGGCCGGCATAGAAGCTGTCCGCACTCATCGTCAATCCGGTGTGGTAGTCGTGGTCGAGGCGTTCGGCGGCGGCGACGAGCGCCGACACCACCTCGTGGTCCGCGACCGCCGGGTAGTCCTCGCGGACGTACTCGTCGCTCGTCCCCTCCTGGCGGACCGCACCCGTGGTGATGACGAGGTCGCCGACGTCCATCTCCGGCTGGATGGCGCCACACGACCCGACGCGGATGTACGTCTCCACGCCGACGCGTGCGAGTTCCTCCATCGCGATCGCGGCCGACGGCGACCCGATGCCGGTGGACGTCACCGAGATCTCCGCGCCGTCGTAGTGACCGGTCGCGGTCCGGTACTCGCGGTGATGCGCGACCTCTTCGTGGTCGTCCCAGAGGTCGACGACCTTGTCGACGCGTTCGGGGTTCCCGGGAAGCAAGACGGCGTCGCTCACGTCCTCGGGCCCCACCTCGATGTGGTACTGTACGTCGTCGTTCGGGTCTTCGCTGTCGCCGGGCATACCACGCCGGTAGCGCCAGCGTACGCAAAAGGCTACTGCGTCGACGTCGCCCGAAGACCCCGTTACTGTCCGTCCTGCAGTGCCGTCGCCCGAACGATCGTTATCGTCCGTCCTTCCCGAGGGTCTCCGGGCCGATGGTATCCGGGAGGAGGTCGCCGAGCGCGTGCTCGCGGACCTCGTCGCCCCCGGCGTCGCAGAGGACGCGGAGGTCGTCGTCGCAGAACTCCGTGAGCGTCTGCCGGCACATCCCACACGGCGTCACGGCGTCACGTTCGCCCGAAGACACCGCAAGCCGCTGGAACTCGTGGTGTCCGTTCTTCAGTGCCTCGGCGATGGCGACCTCCTCGGCGTGCAGACTGTTCGAGTAGTTCGACACCTCGAGGTTACAGCCGACGTACACGTCGCCGTCGGCGGTCTCGATCGCGGCACCGACCGTGTACTCGGAGTACGGCACGTACGCTTCGGACTGGACGTCCCGTGCGGCCTCGATGAGTTCGCTGTCGTCCATGCACGCTTGCATCCTCGCCATCCGCAAGTAACGCCCGGTCCTGGCCGCGACGACGCGATGCTCGCGCTCGACGGTAGCCGCCAGCCTCGCGAGAACCGAACTGGAGAACGAGGGACGTGGACGCGTTCGCGGTCAGTCGTCGCCGGACTCGTAGTGGTCGCCCGCGGCATCGGGGATGCGGGTCTTCCCGACGATGGCGAGGACGACGATGACGGCGACGAAGGGAAGCATCTGGACGAGCGACGGCGGGATGTCCAGTTCGGCGATCTGCTGGACGCGGATCTGGAGTGCGTTCAATCCCGCGAACAGGAACGACGACAGGAACGCGCCGACGGGGTTGTAGTTCCCCATGAGGTACGCGGTGATCCCGATCCAGCCGCGGCCGGAGACCATCGTCTGGCCGCTCCCGATGAACTGTCCGACCTGTCCGAGTGCGAGACCGGCGCCGCCGATACCCGAGAACAGGCCGGAGAGCAGGACGCTCGCGTACCGGACGCGACCGACGTTCACGCCAGCGGTGTCGAGCGCCTTCGGGTTCTCGCCACTCGCTCGCATCCAGCGACCGAACGCCGTCCGGTTGATGACGTACCACGAGAGCGGGACTGCCCCGAGCATCATGTACACCGTCGGGTTCGAGTCGAACACCGCCGGTCCGAGCACGGGGATCTCGACGAGTCCGGGGACGACCAAGTTCCCGAGCGTCGGGACCGCGGGACTGTTCACGGACTCCCAGACGATCTGGCTCGCGAACGGCCCGACGCCGAGGGCGACCAGCCAGACGGCGAGTCCAGCGATGATCTGGTCGGCCTCGTACCGGATGGTGACGACCGCGAACAGGCCCGCGAACAGCGTGCTCGCGAGGACTGCGACGGTGAACCCGATCCAGGCCGCGGTCTGGGCACCCATCGGCTCCTGGAGCGCCCACGCGACCGCGATCGACGTGAACGCGGAGACGATGAGGAGTCCTTCGAGACCGATGTTGATGACGCCGGACTTCTCCGCGAAGATGCCGCCGATCGCGGCGAACGCGATCGGGACCGTCAGTCGGAGTGCCGCCGACAGCAGACTCGTGTCGAGCTGGTCGTACAGCGCGACCATCCAGTCCACGGGCACGACGAACGTGAAGAAGACGGCAGCGAGCAGGACGAGTACGCCACCGACCGCGCCAGCGACGACGGGCGTGGACGGGTTACGCATCGCCGTCACCTCCGTCGGCGGCGACGGTGCGTTCGTCCGGCCCGAAGCTCGTGTACCGTGCGAGCATCCGGAAGAACTCCGGCATCGCCACGAACAGGATGACGAGGCCACGGAGGACGCCGACGAGTTGCTTCGGGACGCCGAGACTGAAGTCGATGGAGAGACTGCCGGCTTTCATGACGCCGAACAGGAGCGCCGACGGAACGACGCCCAGTGGGTTGTTCCCGGCGAGGATGGAGACGGTGATGCCGTCGAACCCGAGGGCGGGAACGCCCGTCCGGTATCGCCCCATCACCATGAGGACGTACACGGCCCCGCCGATGCCGGCGAGTGCACCCGATAGCGTCATGCTGGAGACGACGAGTCGTTTCGCGGCGACGCCGCCGTAGTCCGCGGCGGCCGGCTGGACGCCGCTCGTCCGGAGGTCGTACCCGAACGCGGTGTTCGCGAGGAGGTAGTAGAGGCCGCCGACGAGTCCGAGGCCGAGGACGAGTGCGACGACGGAGAACGGCGCCCCTTCGAAGAACGGTAGTATCGGTTCGAGCTGGCTGTACGCCGGGATCGACCGCGTTTCGACGCTCCCGCTGTTGGGGTCCTGGAAGTACGTGCCGACGAGGAAGAACGCGAGGTTCGCGGCGACGAAGTTCAGCATGATCGTCGTGATGACCTCGTTCGCGTCCGCGTACGCCTTGAGGGCGCCCGGGATGGCGGCGAAGACCCCGCCGAACGTCGCCCCGACGACGAGTGCGAGCGGGACGAGCACGAGCGTGCCCGCGACGCCGCCGGGAGCGAGCGGTGCGGTGAACAGAACCGCGAGTGCGGACGCTAGCCCGCCGACGACGAGCTGTCCCTGCGAGCCGATGTTGAACAGGCCGGCACGGAACGCGACCGCGACCGACAGTCCCGTGAACAGGAGGAGGACGGCTTCCTTCATCACGAGTGCGACGTTGAACCCGCCGATGAACGGGTCGACGAACAGGTAGTAGTACACCTGGAACGGGTCGTAGCACGACCCGAAGAACAGGCTCGTGCCCTCGCACGCGACGACGAGCCCGGAGAGGTAGACGAGCACGCTCCCGACCAGGATCGACGCGACGAACGCGGCGAAACTGATGAATATCCGTTCTTTCGCGCTCGCGGTGATTATCCTGGACGCCGCGGACTCGCTCCATTCGGGGATGGAACGCGAACCGGATGCGTCCTCGGCGTCGTCGGCGCTCACGCGACGTCACCTCCGGCGCGGAGCGTCGCGACGTCGTCGGGCCGTTCGCCACCCATGAGGAGTCCGAGTTCCTCTTCGGTGGTCGCGGCTGGGTCGACGACGTCGACGAACTCGCCGTCGTGGATAACCGCGAGTCGGTCCGATAGCGACTGGACCTCGTCGAGCTTCGAGGAGACGAGGAGGACGGCTTTGCCGCGCGCTCGCAGGTCGAGGATCCGGTCGTGGATGAACTCGACGCTCCCGATGTCGACGCCTCGAGTTGGATGGGACGCGACGACGACGTCGGGGTCCTGGGAGAACTCGCGGCCGACGATGAACTTCTGCTGGTTCCCGCCGGAGAGCGACCTTGCGCTCGCGCTCGGATCTGCGGGTCGGACGTCGTACTCTCGGATGACGTCCGCGGTGTGCTCGTAGGTCTCCTCCCAGTCGATGCGGCCGTTCGGCGCGAACGCCGGGTCGTGTTGCTTCCCGAGCAGGCCGTTCTCGACGAGGTCGTAGTCCATCACGAGCCCGCGGTCTTGGCGGTCCTCGGGAATGTACGCCATGCCTCTCGCGATGCGTTTGCGACGCGACTCGTCGGTGACGTCCTCTCCCTCGATCCCGACCGAACCGGCTTCGGTCGCGTGCAGGCCGGTGATCGCTTCGACGAGTTCGGACTGGCCGTTCCCGTCGACGCCAGCGATCCCGAACACTTCGCCCTCGTGGACGTCGAAGGAGAGGTCGTCGACCGCGACCACGTCGCGGTCGTCCCTGACCGTCAGGTTCGACACCGACAGTCCCGGGTCGCCGCGCTCGACGGGTTCCTTGTCCGTGGAGAGCAAGACCTCGCGACCGACCATGAGTTCCGCGAGTTCCTCGCGGCTCGTCGTGTCCGCGTCGACGGTCCCGACGTTCACGCCGTCCCTGAGGACGGTGATGTCGTCGGCGGCACGCATCGCCTCGTCGAGCTTGTGCGAGATGAAGATGATCGTCTTCCCCTGTGCGGTCAACTCCTCGAACACGCCGAACAGTTCCTCGACCTCCTGGGGCGTGAGGACGGCCGTCGGCTCGTCGAGGATGAGGACGTCCGCGCCACGGTAGAGTGCTTTCAGTATCTCGACGCGTTGTTGTTCGCCGACGCTGACGTCCTCGATGGCGGCGTCCGGTTCGACGTCGAACCCGAAGGTTTCCGCGAGGTCGACGACCGCTCGCCGGGACGCCGCCCGGTCGACGGCCAGCCCACCCCACTTCCGGGGTTCGTTCCCGAGGACGACGTTCTCCGTCACCGTCATCGGATCGACGAGCATGAAGTGCTGGTGGATCATGCCGACGCCGGCGTCGATGGCGTCCCGCGGCGAACCGAAATCCATCACCTCGTCGTTCAGGCGAACCGTCCCCTCTGTCGGCTGGTAGAGCCCGTAGAGGACGTTCATGAGCGTCGTCTTCCCGGCGCCGTTCTCGCCGAGCAACGCGTGAACGGAGCCTTCCTCGACGCGCAGGTCGACGTCGTCGTTCGCGACCACGCCAGGGAATCGTTTCGTGATGCCGTCGAGGTGGACCGCGAGCGAACTCACGTCCCGTCACCTCGCCGTGGTCGTTGCGAGTGGAGACGACGCTGCCTACCGGTCCTCGTATGTTCGTTCATGGAAGTGGCCCGATGCGACTTAGGCGTTCTCTGGGTCTTCCGGTACCGAGATGTCGCCGTCGATGATCGCCTGCTTGGATTGCTCGAGAGCGTCCGTGACCTCGGTCGGGATCTGGTCGCCGAGCGTCTGCCCGAGGACGGCCTCGACGCCGCCCCGTTCGAGACCGAGTGCGCTCACGTCGCCGCCGGCGTGCTCGCCGTTCGTGACGTTCTCGATACTCGTGTACACGGCGGTGTCGACGTGCTTCACCATGCTCGCGAGGATGACGTCCTTGTACTCGCTCGCGGACTTGGACTGGTCGGAGTCGACGCCGATCGCGTACCGGCCGCGTTCCTGTGCCGCGCCGAACACGCCCGTCCCGGTGCCGCCCGCGGCGTGGTAGACGATGTCCGCGCCGTTGTCGTACATCGAGAGCGCGATCTCCTTGCCTTTCGCGGGGTCGCTCCACGAGCCCGCGTACGCCGTTCGCACGTTCACGTTCCCTGCGTGCTTCGCACCGGCGATGAAGCCCGCTTCGAACTTCTTGATGAGCGAGTTCTCCTTCCCGCCGACGAACCCGACCGTATCCGCGTCCGAGAACGTGGACGCTTCCGTGCCGCCGTCGCCACCCGTCGAGAAGTCACGTTGCGTGAGCAAGCCAGCGAGGTGTCCGACCTGGAACGACCCGAGGTGCTCCTTGAACACGTAGCTCGCGACGTTGGGTTTGTCGACGACGGAGTCGACGATCATGAACTGCTGGTCGCCGTACTGTTCGGCGTTCTCCGTCAGGTCCTGCGCTTGCGCGAACCCAATACAGCACACGAGGTCGTAGTCCGGGTCCGAGGACGTCGCGAACCGACGCTGGAGCGTCGGGAACTCGCTGCTCTCGGAGGGCTCGGACCCACGGTAGGTCATGTCGAACTCGGACTGTGCCTGCTCGATGCCCTGTTTGGCCATGTCGTTGAACGCCTTGTCGCCGAGGCCACCGAGCGCGTAGACGACGCCGACGTCCGTCGGGTCGTCACCGCCCCCACTGCCGGTGCCGGTTCCGGTCCCGTCGCCGTTAGTCTCGCCGTCGCCGTTGTCGTCCCCGTTGCCGCCTTGATCGGAGAGACAGCCTGCTAGTGTCAGTGCACCGATGCTACCCGCGCCCGCCAGAACGCTCCGCCTGTTCGAAGGCATTACCAGGAATACTAGGGGGAACGCGAATTAAACCCGTCGGAACGCCCGTGCGGATGCGGGAGTTTCAACCAAAATGGCATCAAACTTAAACGAATATAAATTAATACGGTCAAAATTTGGATTATCCTATCGGTCGGCGTTCGCGATGGCCGATTCGACGACGTCGCGTGCGGTGGCGACGAGGTCGTCCACGGCGTCGCTCTCCGCGTAGATGCGGACGTATGGCTCCGTCCCGCTGGGTCGAACGAGCACCCACGACCCGTCGGGGAGGTCGACGCGAACGCCGTAGTCCCTGTCGACGTCGCCGACCGGGAACGCCTCGGGGAGCGTCGACTCGAGCGTCGTCATCGCCGCCGGTTTCGCGTCGTCGTCGCACTCGACGCTCACCTTCCGGTACGGTCGTTCGGTGATGGGTTCGCGCAACGTCGCGAGGCCGCCCTCGCGTGCGACGAGCGCGGCGAGTACGCCCGCGCTCGCGACGCCGTCGATCCACCCGCCGAAGGCCGTGTGCACGTGCTTCCAGGGTTCCGCCGCGAACGCCACCTCGGTGTCGGCGCCGCCGGCCTCTCGCTCACGCGCGATGCCCTCGTGGAGGGCACCCAGTCGAACGCGCTCCGTTCGCCCGCCCGCGGCCGTCACGCGTTCGTCGATGCGAGCGGACGCGTTCGGCGTCGTCACCACCACCGGGTCCGCCACGTCGCTCGCGGCGACGTAGTGCTCGGCGAGCATCGCGAGCACCGTGTCCTCGTGCACGACGTCGCCGTCGGGTGTCAGCACCACGATACGGTCCGCGTCGCCGTCGTGCGCGACCGCCAGGTCGACGTCGCCCTCCTGCACGAACCGGGACAGGTCCCCGAGCGTCGCCGCCTTCGGCTTCGACGGACGCGCCGGGAAGTGCCCGTCGACGTTCGCGTTCAGCGCTCGCACGTCCGCCCCCAGCGCACGGAGGACCTGCGGGGTCGCCACGCTCGCCATCCCCGTTCCGCAGTCCACGGCGACCGTGAGGTCCGCGAGCGGGTCGCGGTCGCCGTCGACGACCGACGACCGCACGAACGCCGCCACGGCGTCCTGGTACTCCGGGAGGAGGTCGACGTCGTCGCTGTCGCCCCAGTCGTCCCACGACGCCAGTTCGGGGCCGGCCTCGACGCGGTCCTCGACGCGTTCCTCACCCGCGCGATCGTACTCCACGCCGTCCACGAACAACTTGATGCCGTTGTCCGCCGGCGGGTTGTGACTCGCCGTCACCATCACGCCACGTCGGCCGCGTGACGCGAACGCGAGTGCCGGCGTCGGCACCTGCCCGACCCGTGCCACGTCCGCACCTGCGCTCTCCAGCCCTGCTTCGACGGCCGCCGCGAGCGCAGCCCCCGTCTCGCGGCCGTCGCGACCGACGACGAACGACTCGCCCTCGACGCCCACCGCCTGCCCGACCGAAAGCGCCAGCGACGGCGTCACCTTGCCGTCGACCGGTCCACGGATCCCAGCCGTCCCGAACAGTGTCATACCTCCGGTTTTCTTCGGCCCGTACTTAGATGATGGCATACCGGCGCGAGACCGACGCTACGGACGCCACCGGTGACCGAACGCTCCGACGTCTGCGTGGATGGCAGACGCCCGTCCGACGACTCCCGGGGGTTTATACGGTCGTGCGAGTAATCCACGAGCAATGGTAGCGGGCGTGGGTCGTGGGTACGGGGGGACGGATGTACGCCGTCGCTGATTCGCTCCCGGTCGAGGAGATCCGGGACGGGACGAACCTCATCGTGATGGGTCCGCCCATGACGGGGAAGTACGACCTCCTCTGTGACGTACTCGCCGACGGGCACCGACAGGGCGAAGCCGGCGTCGTCGTCACCACGCAGAATGCCGCGAGTCGCGTCCGCGAGGACGTGGGGAGTCGTCTCGCCGAGGACGTCGAACCCCAACTCGGTATCGTCGATTGCGTCTCTCAGGAGCGCGGCATGGGGCAGGCGGACCATCCCCTCACGCAGTACGTCTCCTCGCCGGGCGACTTCACGGGCGTCGGGATGGCGAGTTCGAAACTCATGGAGCAGTTCGTCACGCAGGACTATCGGACGCGCGTCGTCCTCGATTCCGTCAGTCAACTCCTCATGTACTCGGACGTCAAGACCGTGTTCCGGTTCCTCCACATCCTCACCGGCCGCATCAGCGCCGCCGACGCCCTCGGGTTCGGGACGCTCGACGCGGACGCGCACGACGACCAGACCGTCAACACGATCCGGCAACTCTTCGACGGACTCGTCGAGACCCGCACGGGCGCCGACGGTCGCGAAGCGCGCGTCCTCGGACTCCCGGACACGCCCACGGACTGGACCGAGTTCTGACGGCCGAGTGGGTGGCGAACCGATCGGTCTCTGCATCGAGTTCCGACGGTCGAGCGGGCACCGAACCGATTCGCTTTAGGCCGTGGCAGGGGGTTGTACTGGTATGCCAGAGGCCGTCATCGAGGCCGAACGCATCGTCGTCGAACAGCCAAGTGGCTCGACGACGCGGTGCTGTTCGTGCCCGCTCGCGACACGGCGTACTCCGTGCACGACGGAGCGCTCTCGCGGGCCGTCGACCACGGGTCTCGCAACGACCCGGGTCGAAGCGTCGAGCGATGGCGACCATGCGTCGCGTGATGGAACGTGAGTGCGCTCGGACTTGATCGATTCCGCGAGGACGTCGCCGCCGTCTACGACACCGACCCGGCGGCGAAGTCCCGGCTCGAGGTCGTCCTCTGTTATCCCGGCCTGCACGCAGTCTGGGCGCACGCGTTCACGAACGCCCTCTGGGACGCCGGCTTCCACCTGCTCGCACGGATGGCGTCCCAGGTCGTCCGATTCTTGACTGGCGTCGAGATCCATCCGGCGGCGACGCTCGGCGACCGCGTCGTCGTCGACCACGGGATGGGAGTCGTCATCGGGGAGACCGCCGAAGTCGGTGACGACGTCCACATGTACCACGGCGTCACCCTCGGCGGGAACTCGCCACGACCCGAGAAGCGACATCCGACCGTCGAGGACGACGTCACGCTCGGCGCGGACGCGACCGTCCTCGGCGACGTCACGCTCGGTGAAGGCGCACGCGTCGGCGCCGGCGCCGTCGTCACCGACGACGTCCCACCCGGTGCCACCGTCGTCGGCGTGCCAGCCGAACGCGTCGACGACGACGAGGAGACCGGCTCGAGCGAGTCCACGTCCGACCCGCAAGCTGCCGACGATTGAGCGCGGTCGTGCCCCTCGGGGACTGGTTCGGTTCGCTACGCCACGTACCTCGCGGGCGCCGACAGCCCGAACGCTTCGGCCGAATCCTCGACGATTCCCTTCGCCGTGTAGATGTCGGGCTTGTAGTACAGTTCGTGCGTGACGTCGTGCTCGTCCCGAAGGTGGTCCCGGACACGGTTCACGTCGTGTCTCTCGAAGTAGTTCGGCGTGTAGACGGTGAGCACGTACTCGTCGTACGTCGAGAGCTCCTCGAACCCGTACGTCGTCATCGCCTTCACCGCCCAGATGACGCCGGCTTCCGCATCGGCGACGAGGTCGGGCCAGAGTTCGTCGACCCGCTTGGCCGATCCCGTCACCTGCCACTTCCCGATCGTCTTCCGTTTCTCGAGGGCCTCGCAGTCTATCTCGCGGACGGCGTCGCTATCCGCGGGCGGCAAGTCGGTCGGTTCGACGTCTTCGGGTTGCGTCACGTCGTGCCGTGAAAAGTACGCATCGCCGCCTATCGCCGGGGAATCGCTCACGTCGCGACTCCGAATCCAGTACTGCTCCGTCTGGGTTATATCGAGTGGGGACTGCATCGAAATCGACTGGTTCGAGTTCCGGCCGATCGGGGTAACAATCTTCGCCACGCGCGGTGAAAGTGAAACCGGCGTCGGCGAATGCGTTCGGCCAAGCGCGGCAGCTCCCCCGTTAGTCCGCCAGCAGGTGGCGTGCGATGATCTTCTTCTGGATCTCGCTCGTTCCCTCGTAGATAGTGAGTATCTTCGCGTCGCGGTAGAGGCGTTCGACCGGGAAGTCCGTGGTGTAGCCGTAGCCGCCGTGTATCTGGACGGCTTCGTTCGCCACCTCGATGGCGCGTTCGCTCGCGAAGTACTTCGCTTGCGACGCCGCCATCGCCGTCGCCTCGCCCGCACCACGCGCCTTCTTCCGGGCGGCGTCGTAGGTGAGGAGACGACCGGCCTGGGTCTTCGTCTGCATGTCCGCGAGCTTGTGCCGGATCGTCTGGATGTCGCTGATGGGTTTGTCGAACTGCTCGCGTTCCTGCGCGTACTCGAGGGCTTCGTCGAGCGCGGACTGCGCGAGCCCGACCGACTGCGCCCCGATCGCGATCCGGCCGCCCGTGAGGATGCTGAAGGCCGCCGACAGTCCACGACCCTCCTCGGTGAGCTGGTACTCTGCGGGGATGCGCGCCCCGTCGAACTCCAGGCTCGTCGTGTCAGACGCCCGGAGCCCGAGCTTGTCCTCCTTCTTCCCCACGGAGAGCCCGTCGGTGTCCTTCGGGACGAGGAACTGCGTCACGCTCCCCGGGTCGTCGCGGTCCGTCTTCGCGAACAGGATGACGACGTCGCTCCGGTTCCCGTTCGTGATCCACTGCTTCGTCCCGTCGACGACGAACTCGTCGCCGTCCTTGCGAGCGACCGTCGACATCTCCGCCGGATTCGATCCCGCCTGCGGTTCGCTGAGCGCGAACGCGCCGATCGGGCGGCCCGTCGCCATCTCCGGGAGCCACTCCTCGCGGACGTCCTCCGTCCCGAACTCCGCGATGCACGACGTCGCCAGCCCGTGCACGCTGAGTGCGGTTGCGACCGACAGCATGCCGTACGCCAGTTCCTCGTTCACGATGGCGTACGTCACCGGGTCCGCGTCGTACCCGCCGTACTCCTCGGGTACCGTCAACCCGGTGAGGTCGAGGTCCGCGAGGTCGTCCCAGACGTCCTCGGGGAACGCCTGGTCGGCGTCGCACTCCTGGGCGACCGGCCGGAGCTCCTCGACGGCGACCTCGCGGACGACGTCCCGCACCGCCTCCTGCTCGTTCGAGAAATCCATACGAATCGATTCGAGCGGTCCCCGAAAAAATTGCCCGATTCGCCAGCGGTCGCGACCCACCAATTCCGTCGTCGGTCGCGACCCACCAATTCCGTCGTCGGTCGCGACCCCTCACTCGGTCGATGTGAACCAGTCGACGACGGCATCTGGGTGACAGTCGAGTCCGCCGCCCTGTGCGAACCGTGGACTGCCGCCACCACCGCCACCGAACTCGGCGGTCACCGAGTCGACGACGTCGCCGGCATCGACCGCGGTGTCGTCGGCCGCGGCGACGACGACGAACGGACTCCCGGACTCGCCGACGAGCACGACCACGGACGCACGGTCGCCCGCGGCGTCCCGCGCGGCGTCCTCCACGTCGTTCGCGTCCACGTCCTCGACGACCCCGACGAGGTACGACTCGCCGTTACGCTGCAGGACCGAGAACGACGCGAGCTGGCGTTCGACGGCACGCCGACGCATCGTCTCCAGGTCCTCGCGGAGCGACGTCACCTCGTCCTGGAGGCGCGAAACGGCCGCCGGGACGTCGTCCGCTCCCGTCTCCAGGCGACGACTCGCGTCGAGGAGCGCGCGCTTCTCGCCGGCCCGTGCGTCGATCGCTCGCGGCCCGACCGAGAACTCGACGCGCGTCATCCCCTCGCCGGGGTTCGACCGGCCGAGCACCGAGATCGGGCCGACCTCGCGCGTGTTCCGGACGTGCGTCCCACCACAGGCGGCGACGTCCCACGGCGAGCCCGACGGTTCGCCCGCCACCGTCTCCGCCGCACCGACCGTGACCACGCGTACGTCAGCGTCCGCACCGAACACGCCCTCCTCGGTCTTCTCGTTGAAGACGATCCCCTCGCGCTCGCGCGCCTCGTCCTCCGAGAGCACCTCCCAGCTGACGTCCCGGGACTCCCAGACCGCCTCGTTCGCGAGGTGCTCCAGTTCCACGAGCACGTCGTCGTCCACGTCCGTGGACGTCACGAAGTCCACGCGGACCTTGTCCTCGCCGCCATCGTCGCTCGCTCGCATCCCCCGGTCGGCCACCTGGATGTCGAACCCGCCGTACCCCAGGTCGTCCATACATCGCCGGGCCGCACCGTACAGGACGTGACTCGCCGTATGCGCTCGCATACAGTACATCCGTCTCGCCCAGTCGATCCGGCACAGCACGGACCGTCCCGCGCCGAACCCGGGTTCCGCGTCGAGCGTGTGCCGAACCCCTCCGTCGCCGTCGGTCTGCACGTCCACCACGCGATGGTCGCCGATGCGACCCCGGTCGGCGGGCTGACCGCCACTCGCCGCGTAGAAGTACGTCTCGTTCAGCCAGACCTCACGGCCGTCGACGCGCTCGACGGACGTCTCGAAACTCGTCGTGTACGGCTCCGAGGCAGCACGCTGTACGGTCATCGAATCACGCCACTCGCCGGGCGAGGAAAAGCCCTTCGGGCACCCCGAACCCGGAGTGGTGGACCACTGGAGAACCAGTCGCTACGTCTCGGAGATGTCGACGTCGAGGAAGTCCTCGACGGCGGCGATGAGACCGCCGCCGATGCCGGTTTGCGTCGCACGGCCCTGTTCGAGTGCGATGATGTCGCCCTCGCTGACGCCGAGTTCGTCCGCGAGCTCCTCGCGCTGGAGACCGCGGTCCTGTCGGGCGTCAGTCACCGTCTTCCCGTAGTCGGTGCGGAGGTAGGGCAGCGGGTCGTCGTCGTAGTTCGCCCCCTCCTCCTCCCAGTGGTCGGAGTCGGACTCCCAGACGTCGTTGGCCTTCGCGGCGTTCTGGACGGCGCGACGCTTCCGGTCGCGTTCGTCGTCGCCGTCGCCGCTCGAGCCGCTGGAACCGCTCGATTTCGATTCGGTGTCGTCGTGGGGTGCACAGGACGGACAGACGGAGAGCTTCGCGCCTGCGACGTTCGCCAGACTCAGGTTCTCGCTCGTCGCGCCACAGAGCTCGCAACTGTCGCCGTCACCGCCACCCGACGAACCACCCGTCGAGTACTTCGCCATACTACCTCCTACCGGACCGGCCCATTTCAACCCCGCGCTTCGTTCGACGTCGTCACGTCCCAGTACCGGTGCCGCGGCGCTCGGAGAGAGGTCTGTGGGCCCGGAAGAACGATGGTCGGCGACGGCGTGCGAATCCCCGCCAGTGCCGGTGGAAAAGAAAGGGCTTTTATTTGTCCCCCGGAAACGGGTGAGTGCACACAAGACACAGCGAGCGTGGGTAGCCAAGCTAGGCCAACGGCGCAGCGTTGAGGGCGCTGTCCTGTAGAGGTCCGCCGGTTCAAATCCGGTCCCACGCATCGCACCTCGCAGCCGAATCGGCTGCACTCACTGCGATGCGGGTGCTCTCCCTCGTGGACAGCACCCACGCATATTCCTTCCGACGCAACGCCCAACAGCGGTGGGTCTGCTGATGGCCACATCCGACCAGCGGTGGGTCGCGTCAGTTGACGGCCACGTTCGGCCAGCGGTGGGTCGCGTCAGTTGACGGCCACGTTCGGCCAGCGGTGGGTCTGCTGATGGCGACGTTGGTCAGCGGTGGGTCTGCTGGCGGTCGTCGGCGTTCGTTCGCCGTCCGACGGTGTGCTCGGTCGGCCAGCCACGTTCAGGTTCGTCGGAGGCGGGCGCCGGCGGTGAACGTGACGGTGGCACCGAGGATGCCGAGGGCGAGGAATCCGAGGTCTCGTGCGAAGACGTCCGGGTACGTGTAGACGAGGACGACGTTGAGGACGACGTACGCGGGGTCGACGAAGGTCGGGAGCCAGCGCGTGATGGTGTCGGGGGTCGCGGTGACGACGACGCCGGAGGCGACGCTCGCGACCGCGAGGAGCTGGAGGAGGCGACCGTATCGATGGGTGTCGGCGGTGCCGTCGAACAGTCGTTTCGCCATGACGGCGAACGCGACGAGGAGCGCGACCGTGAGCAGTTGGTTGGCGAAGAACCCGACGGTGTCGACGGGTTCGTAGTAGGAGAGGGCTTCTGGGAGGTACTGGAGCGACTGGAACGTCGTGAATCCGCCGAGGAGGACTGCGCTGGCGAGCAGGGCGCCGACGCCGCGAGCGACCGGTGACGGGACGTCGAACGACGCTTCCTCGGGGCGGTGCGTGCGATCGTGCGGCCTTGCGTGGCCGGAATCATCGCCGTCGCCGTCGCCATCTCCGTCGCCGCAGGCGTCGCAGTACGTCGCGTAGCCGTCGACGGTCGCGCCGCAGGCGGCACACTCGTCCATGTCGGGGCGTCAGGCGAGCGACTGGAAAAAGGTGTCGAGGTTCGCGACCGTCATCATCTCGGATTCGATTCAGCGTCGACGAATCGAAATTATTTCGGCGCGGCGGCCGGAACTCGGTCCGTATGACCGACATGCCTCGTCGTCGACGACTCCTCGAGGCGCTCGCCGGGGCGGGCGCACTCGGACTGGCCGGCTGTTCCGCCGGTGGACTCGACGACCTGAGCGACGGCGGTGGAGATGGAGGCGCTTCCGGTGACGACCCCGTGCCGGGAGAGGAAACGACGCCGGACGACGTGGAAGCGTACTGCGCCGGCGGCAGGCCTGGCGACGACGCGACGGCACCACTCACCGTCACGGTCGGCCCGGACGACGCACCGGTGTTCGACCCGCCGACCGTCGAGATCGCGCCGGGCGACACGCTCCGATGGGAGTGGGATTCCGACGACCACAACGTCCGCGTCGACGACCAACCGCGGGAAGCCGAGTGGCGCGGGACGGCGGGCGACGAGACGGACACCTACGACGCCGGACACACCTACGAGCGGACGTTCGACGTCGAAGGCCGCTACTACTACCGCTGTGAGGAACACGTTGGGGAGGGGATGCGGGGCGAGGTCCGCGTCGACCCGGACGTGACCGCGCCGTGCCAGACGATGGGAGAAGACGGAACGGCACGCATCGTCGTCGGCCCCGGCGGCGAATTCGTGTTCGACCCCGTGACGAACGTGACGTCGACGCTCCCGGTTGGAACCGAGGTGACGTTCGAATGGGACAGCGACAACCACAACGTCGTCGTGACGTCGAAACCGACCGATTCGGACTGGGCTGGCTTCGAGACGGTTCGGAACCAGGGACACGAAGCGACGCACACGTTCACCGAACCCGGTCGATACGAGTTCCACTGTCAGCCCCACAAGAACCTCGGGATGCAGGGCGCGTTCGTCGTCAGCGACCTGGAGCCGCCGGACGCGGTCGTCGACGTCGGTCCGGACGGCAACCCCGGAATCGAGCCGTCCGTGCTCGAAGTGTCCGTCGGGGACGTCGTCGAGTGGCGCTGGCAGTCCTCGAACCACGAACTCGACGTGGCTTCCCAGCCGTCGGACGCGGACTGGCGCACGATACATAGAACCCTCCGGGCGGAGGGATACGTCGAACGCCACCGGTTCCAGGTCCCCGGCCGGTACGAGTACTTCTGTCGACGGCACGTGGACGAGGAGGTCGTCGGAGAGGTCCGCGTCGTCGACGACGATTCCTGACCGAGCGACCGACGCTGGCGGCGTCTGGGCGAGGTCGACGGTCCTCCAGCTGAGCTACCGGCCGGGAAGGCAACGGGTAAGCCGCCGGAGGCCGCAGATTCGGTCATGGAACGGACGGTCCGCCGTCACCTCCGCGAAGTCACCGCCGTGCTCTCCGTGGTATCGCTCGCGCTCGTGTTCGCCGCCGCGGGCGGGGCCATCCCCGGTGCGGTCCTGCCGGACGCACCGGCGTGGCTACTCACCGCGATCCCGCACGTGAACGCCGCGATCAGCGTGCTCGCGATCGGTTGCATCGTTCTCGGCGTGCGCGAGGCGCGAGCGAAGCGTTTCGACCGCCATCGGAAACTGATGCTCGGGGCGTTCGCGCTGTTCGTCGGCTTCCTCGCCCTCTACCTCTGGAAGGTTGCACTCGAGGGACCGACGTCGTTCCCTGCGTCCGGCATGATCGAGCTCGCGTACTTCGGCATCCTCGCCGTCCACATCGTCCTCGCCGTCGTCTGCATCCCTCTCCTCTACTACGTCCTCCTGCTCGCGTGGACGCACTCACTCCGCGAGATCCCGGAGACGAACCACCGTCGGGTCGCGACGGTCGCCGCGCCCCTCTGGCTGATCTCGTTCGTCCTCGGGAACGTCGTCTACGTGATGCTCTACCTCGTCCCGCCGGGGTTCTACAGCTGATCATCGCCGGATAGCGGGGCTCTCGCTTCCCTACCGCTTGGCGCGCCACTGGTCGGCGGTGACCGCGTAGACGTGCTGAGCCTGCTGTTCGCCGTCGACGAACGCCGCCTTCGGGACGCGCCCGACGTGCTCGAAGCCGATGGAGCTGAGGAGCGCGTTCGACTTCTCGTTCATGTCGTAGGCGTGCGCGCGGAGGCTCTCCATGCGTCGCTCGTCGAACAGGTAATCGACCAGGGTCGTGGTCGCGTCGGCACCGTATCCCTCTCCGTGGGCGTCCGCCGCGAGCCACGCCGACAGGTAGGCGTGTCCGTGCCGTTCGTCCATCCAGGGCGTGCCGACGACGCCGACGGGATCGCCGTCGGCGACGACGAGCAAGTGGACCTTGCCGTCGTCGCCCTCGACTACCTCCTCGATCCAGTCCTCGTGTTGGTGCGTCGAACGGGGCTCCACGACGCCGAGTGGCACGCGGACTTCGGGGTCGTTCACGGCTTCCGTGAGAAAATCCACGTCGTCTTTCTCGATCGGACAGAGGGTCACGTCGTCGCCTTCGAGGAAGGTCGCACCGGGCATGCGAGACCCTTCAGCGACCGAGTACATAAACGACCGCGTGGGTATGCGAACGAAGCCCACGGTACGGACGGCCTGCCTCGCCGTCGCGTTCGGGAACCGAGCCTCAGAACAGGAGTAAGCGTGGTCGACGGAGGGACGAACGAATCAGTCGTCCGCGGGGAGGTCCGCGCCGTCGATGACGGGGCGGGTGACGTCGCGGTCCGTGGTCTCGTCCTCGATGTCGTAGGGGTACTCGCCGGTGACGCACCCGAGACAGAGGTCGGCGCGCGACGCCTCGAGCGCGTCGCAGACCGCGTCGATGGAGAGGTACGCGAGCGAGTCCGCGGCGATCTCCTCGCGGATGTCCTCGGTCGTCCGGTCCGGCGCGATGAGTTCCTCGCGAGTCGCCATGTCGATCCCCATGTAGCACGGCGCGACGATCGGCGGTGCCCCGATGCGCATGTGGACCTCCTCCGCACCGCAGTCCTTCAGGAGTTCCACGAGCTGGGTCGACGTCGTCCCACGGACTATGGAGTCGTCGATGAGCGTCACCGTCTTCCCCTCGACCGTCGACTTGATCGGGTTCAGCTTCAGTCGCACCGCGCGCTCGCGCTCGTCCTGGGTCGGCATGATGAACGTCCGGCCGACGTACCGGTTCTTCATCAGCCCCTCAGCGAACTCGGTGTCGGCACCCGCTTCGTCCGCCGCCTCCGCGTACCCGCTCGCGTACGCACGCCCGGAGTCCGGGACGGGCATGACGACGTCCGTCTCGATACCGGACTCCGCCCAGAGGTGCCGTCCGAGCTCCCGGCGGACGTCGTACACGAGCGAGTCGTCGATCTTGCTGTCCGGGCGAGCGAAGTACACGTGCTCGAAGAAGCAGTGCGCGGTGTTCTCCTGGTCGACGAGCTGGTAGGAGTCGAACCCGCTCCCGTCCTCGTGGAGGACGACGAGCTCTCCTGGCTTCACGTCGCGGACGAGTTCCCCGTCGAGCGTGTCGATGGCGGCGCTCTCCGACGCGAGCACGTACCCGCCTTCGACGTCGCCGATACAGAGCGGTCGGTTGCCTTCGGGGTCGCGCACGCCGAGGACGGTGTCGTCGTGCATGATCGTGAGCGAGTACGACCCGTGGATGCGGCCCATCGTTCGCTTGACCGCACGCACCAGGTCCTCCTCCAAGAGGTTCCGTGCGAGGTCGTGCGCGATGACCTCGGTGTCGCCGTCGCTCGTGAACGCGTGCCCGAGCCCGGCGAGTTCGTCCCGGATCTCGTCGGCGTTCACGAGGTTCCCGTTGTGGCTGAGCGCGAGCGACCCGCTCTTGAACGAGACCGTGAACGGCTGGGCGCAGGACTTGTCGACGCTCCCGGCGGTCGGGTACCGGACGTGCCCGATACCCGCCTGTCCGTTCAGGCTCTCGATGTCCTCGGGCGAGAAGGCGTCGCCGACGAGCCCCATCTCGACGTGGTCGTGCTGCTGGAACCCGTCGTGCGTGACCATGCCAGCGGACTCCTGTCCGCGATGCTGGAGTGCGTACAGCGAGTAATAGATGGGTCGTGCGGCCTGTCTATCGTCGAACGCGACGCCGACGACCCCGCACTTCTCCGTCGGACCCTCGGAATCGGGGGTGGTTCCCCGCCCGTCTGTCATGAGAAGTAGTGTGCGGTCACCCACCAAAAAAGGCGTGATTGTGGTCTAAACTCGTTCCGACACCCGGTAAGTATCCAAGAACGTGCACACGAACGTGTCGGTGAGGGTTGCGACCGCGGCGATCAACCCACCGTCGGCCGCTCCCACCGCGTCAACCCGCTCGTGCTCGCGAGGGCCGTCGCTATCGAGTCAGGGTCGATGCGAGAAGGAAGACCGCCGAAACGTCGCCGTTATTCGCCGGACTTGTCCTGCCACTCGTAGTCCCGTCGCTTCGCGGACTTCCCGAAGCCACAGGACGAACACACCTTCTTCTTCGTGTGGTACGACTTCTCGCCGCAACGGCGGCACTTCGTGTGCGTCTTCGTGTTCTTCTTGCCTTGAGAGGGGGTTCCTGCGCCAGTCATGGAGTTATCGAGACGACGTTGTCGCCACGGATAATCGTTGTGTTGTCACCCGACTCGATGACGAGGTTCATGTGTTGGTCGTACCCACTGAGTGTTCCCTCGTACGTCTCGCCGTCCTTGAGGTGCACTTCGACCGTCGAGCCCACCGCCGCGTCGAGCACGTCGAGGGGCCGTCCGCTCTCATCGTCCATACTTCACCGGGGACGTGACGATTCCTTAAACGTACCGGGTCCGAGATGGTATGCTCGCCCGCACAGTTGTCCACCCGTACTGTGGCGCCCGTGAACTATAGTAGCGTTTGCAACTGTTTTCAGCAGATATCGCGATTTCGGGTGCCAGCCGCCCCTACGACGGGTCTTGACGAAAAGAGTGAGCAATTACTTGCAAACGCTACTATATGGGCGCGAACGCCACCCCGGTTCATCTCAGCGGTCCGTGCCCCGGTGCGCGAGCGCGAGCATCACACCAGCGATGGCGACGACCGCGAACACGAGCGAGAGCGGCGTCGCCGACGTCGATTCGTCCGTCGACCCGCTCTCCGAGTCCGAGTTCGACGCCGGAGACCCCGACGTCGGTGCGGTCGGGTTCGACGACGGCACGGTCGACACGGCGCTGGTCGTCGTCAGCGGGCGCGTCGTCGTCTCCGACGGCCAGTCCGTCAGCGTGTCGTTGCAGTCAACGTTCCCGACGCAGTCCTCGTCCTCGGGGCCGTTCGCGGACCCCCACCAGTTCCGCGTGGCGTCCCCGGTCGCTACCGCGTCGGACGCGTCGACCGCCGCAACGTCGTTCTCGACGAACCGCGAGTTCCGAATGGTCCACGAGCCGTTCGTTCGCGCCGCATGAACGCCGACGCCCTCGCGAAGCGGCGGCATCATCATGTCGTAGGGGCGTTCGTTCGACGCGTTCGCGACGGTCGTCCGCGCAATCGTCCAGTCGCCGGTCGCTTCGAGCGCGCCGATGCCGACGCTCGTCCCCCTGATCGTCGAATTTACGACGCGCCAGTCGCCCGTCGAGTACGACGCAGCGACGCCGACGAAATCCGCGTCGACCACGGTCGCGTTCCGGATCGTCCAGTTCCCAGCCGACGGCGACACGTCGAACGCCCTCCCCTCGGTCGCGTTCCGGACGACGGTATCACGGACCGTCCAGTCGCCCGTCGACTTCGTTGCGTCGATACCCGTCGACCCGTTCGCGACGGTCACGTTCGCGATCGTCCAGTCGCCCATCGACCAGGTCGCACGAATCGACTCGTACGACGCCGATTCGATCGTCGAGTTCCGGATCACCCACGCCGCGTCCTGCCGGCCGGTGGCGTCGACGCCGACCTGGTAGTGCGCGACGGTGAATCCGTCGACGACGACAGACGCGTTCCGCTCCAGCGTGATGCCGACGCTCTGCTCGCCGAGCGTCGATCCATTCAGCGTCGCCCCACGCGGTGCGACGAGCGTGACGTTCTCGTCGACCGTGACTGACTCGCGGTAGGTGCCTGGACGGACGCGAATCGTGGTGCCGTCCTCCGCGAACACGACCGCTTCGCTGATGGTTTCGAACTGAGCGTCTCCGTCGTCGTCGACGACCAGGACCTCGTCTCCGTCGGCGGCGACCGGGTCCGACGCCGATGGTGCGGGCGGTGCTGCCGACCCAGACGGCCATGCTACTCCGAGCGATACTGCGACGAGCACTGCGAGAACGGCCACGTGGAGGGCTCGATTCATTGCCCGCTGGTTCGCCACCCGGACAAAAGGACTTGGCTGTAGTTCAAACCCTGCTATGAGTGGCTCGAACCGCGAGCCAGTCGCCTGCGTTCAGACGTCGACGTCGAAGCCCTCGCGGTCCTCGGCGACGGCGGCGAACGCCGCGAGCAGGTCCGCGACCTCCTCGACGTCCGTCCGGTCGACGACCTCGACCGGCGTATGCATGTAGCGATTCGGGACGCTGACGTTCAGCGACGGCACGCCGCCCTTGGAGACGTAGAACTCGTCCGTGTCCGTCCCGGTCGTGAGTCCGGCGGCCTGCAACTGGACGTCGATGTCCTCGTCCGCACCCGCCTTCCGCACGAGCTGGGAGACGACGGGATGATTCGAGCTGCCACGGCCGACGACCGGGCCCGCTCCCAGTTCGATGTCGCCGGTCTTGTGACTCGGCGACTTCGGGTAGTCGCCGGCGTGCGTGACGTCGACGAGCAACGCCGCGTCGACGTCCAGTCGGTCCGTCACCATCTTCGCGCCCTTCTTCCCGAGTTCCTCCTGGACGGTGCTGACCGCGTACACGGTCGCGTCCACGTCGCGTTCCGCGGCCCGACGAAGCCCCTCGATGGCGGTGTACGTCCCGATGCGGTTGTCGATGCCGCGACCCGCGATGCGGTCCCCGAGGAGTTCCTCGACCGTCGACGAGAACGTGATCGGGTCGCCGACCTCGACGAGTTCCTCGGCTTCCTCGCCGTCCTCGGCCCCGATGTCGACGACCTGTTCGTTGATCTCGTCGAACGTGTCCTTCTCGGGGTCGCGGAGGTGAATCGCGGTCTGTCCAACGACGCCCGATACCGGTCCGTCGCTCCCGTGCACCGTCACGTGCTGGCCCTTCGAGACCGTGCGGTCCGACCCGCCGATGCGACCGAGGTGCAGGTAGCCGTCGTCGTCGACCTGCCGCAGGATGAACCCGACCTCGTCGCCGTGCCCGCCGAACGCGATGTCGGGGCCGTCGGCGTCCTCGTTGTAGACCGCGATGGCGTTCCCGTACGCGTCCGTCCTGACGTCGTCGGCGTACTGGCTCGCGTACTCGACCCAGACGCGCTGACCGCGCGTCTCGTACCCGGACGGACTCGGTGTCTCGAGGAGTTCTTTCAGGAACCCCCAGCGTTCGTCGTCCATGCCCGAGGGCAATGCAGGCGGGGACTTAACACCCGGGAATCGTCGGCCACGGGTGTCGGCGTTCGAGGGGCTTGGCACAACCGCTAAGTTACGACTCCGCGAACAGTTCCGTATGGGAGACAAGAAGTTCACCCTGTTCGAACTGCACTTCGACGGCCCACTCAGTCTCGGTCCGTCGTTCGGGTCCGACCCCGAACCGGACGTCGAATCGACGACTGACGACGTGCCCGCACCCACCGACGGCGGTGCGTCGACGACGACGTCGACCGCGACAGAAGACGACGGTGGCGCGCCGGTGAAGGGCGCGATCCTCGGCGTGCTCGCCATCGTCGCCCTCGCCGTCGCCGCGCGCGTCCTCTTCGGTGGCGACGACGTCGACGAACCCGAACTCGTCGACCTCGAGGAGGTCCCGGACGCCGAGGAAGTCACGGACGACGTCGACGGAACCGTCGAGGACGACTGAGACCACCCAGCTACAGCAACCACCCCACGACACCATCCACCTCACTCTTTCCGCGGCCGGTCCCGCCCGGACTCCCCGAGAGACTGAAAGCGTTTACGTGTGGCACTCCTACGCCTCCGGCATGAACCTCTTCCGTAGCGTCCAGGCGGTGGCGTCGGCGTCCGGGGACGGCGCCGTCGACTGGAACGCGGTCACCGACGCCGCGAAGGCGTCGACTGCCCCTGGTGACGTGTCGCTGTCGGACGCCCAGCGTCGCGGGTACGCGACGGACGTCCGGGACGCTCGCGACCGCGTCCGAACGGTCGCCGACCTCGAGTTCGACGTCCCCGATACCATCGAGATACAGCACCGTCATCACTGGGTGGACGCGAACGTCGACACGTTCCGTCGCGTCCTCGAACCGCTCGAAACGGAGACGATGACCGCGTTCCCCGGCATCGCTCGGACGGTGAACACGGGAACTTTGGCCTTCATGCTCACGTACCTCGCGAAGAACGTCCTCGGCCAGTACGACCCGCTCCTGCTCGCCGGCGAGGACGACCCCGACCACGCGCTGTACTTCGTCCACCCGAACATCGAGAACGTCGCCGCGGAACTCGACGTCGACGCCCCGCGGTTCCGGCGCTGGATCGCGTTCCACGAGGTCACGCACGCCGCGGAGTTCGGTGCCGCACCCTGGCTCTCGGACTACCTCGAGGAGCGCGTGGAGACCGGGCTCGAAGACCTCTCCGGCGGCGAACTCACGAGCGGCGGGTTCTCGACGTCGGAATTCCGCGAGTTGAACGCCGCGATGACCGTCGTCGAGGGGTACGCGGAACTGCTCATGGATCACGCGTTCGACGACGAGTACGCCGACCTCCGCCGGAAGGTCGACGAACGACGCGGCGGTCGCGGCCCGCTCGCGAAACTCACGCGACGACTGCTCGGCCTCGGCCTGAAGCGAAAGCAGTACGAGCGCGGGAAGGCGTTCTTCGAGGCGGTCGCCGACGACCGCGGGCTCGCCGCCGCCGGCCGCGTCTGGGACGGCCCCGAGTACCTCCCGACCGACGACGAGATAGAGGACCCGGCGGCGTGGCTCGCCCGCGTCGACGCCTGAGAGAACCGTTCGGCGCACCGCCGCACCGCGAGCGTCCGGAATCAGTCACTTCGAACCGAGTACTCCGAATCAGTCACTTCGAACCGAGTACTTCGAATCAGTCACTTGAATCGTTCGCGCTTCTCCGTCCCGGTCTCCGGGCGCTCGCGGTCGCTCGCGGTCTGCTCGCGGTACGACCAGACGAGGTACCGCCACATGCCGTACCCGAGGAGTGCGCCGACCACCGCGGCGATCGCGACGACGGCGGGTGGCGCGTCGCCGTACAACGCGACGAGTGCGGCCGAGGCGGCGACGAGACCGACCACCGACAACTGGACTTTCGACATCCCCGTCGCGTACTCGGACTCGGACAGCGATGGCCCCACCATCAGAGGCTCCGCGCGGTACTCACGTGCAGTTCGAGGAACAGCCACTCGTCGCCGTGGGCTTCGAGCGTCCCGCTCCATCGCGTCTCGTACTCGTGGCGTTCCTCGTCGTCCGTCGACGTCCACGCGAGCGTCACCGCGTCGTTGAACGCCGCCCAGTCGTCGCGCTCGACGACCGACAGGTCGGTGCTGTCGACGACCCAGTCCGTCGTCGCCCGCGTCTGCTCGCGGAGCGCTTCCGCGACCTCGTCGTACCCGCGATAGCTCGTCGAGATGGCGGCCTTGTACGTCTCCGAGGACTCGAAGAAGTACGGATACAGCGGCTCGCCGCGACGTAACGCCTCATGACATCCTCCCCGGCGTGAACGCCGGGGTTTCCTCGCGCTGGGGGTATCGCTTACCGGCTCACGGAGGCAACTTGCGGGTTCGTATGCTCCTCGTTGGGAACTGAGCGTGGTGACTCTGACCAATTATGGTCGTCCCACTTGAGGCATACAGGCCGTGCCATCGACCGTGTTACCGTCGTCTGCCGCCTCAGGAACGTTTCTGACGCCGTGAGGTCGGCGTGTCCCTCGAATCCGCACGGACACGTCAGCGTGTCGTGGTGGCGCGTCGTATCCTCTGTTGAACCGCAGTTCGGACACTCCTGACTCGTCCACGCCTCAGACCGAACCTCGACCGACATACCGTATTCTTCGGCTGTGCACGCCAGTCGGTTCACGAACGCGCGGAACGCCCAGAAATTGTGAGTCTTCGCGTTCGTCTCCACCGACCAGTGCGTTTCCAGTACATCCGTCAACGCTCCAACGTACACTGTCGAAACACCCTCGTCGTACAGGCGTTCGATGAGGTCACGGGCGAGTGCGTCTTGAGCGTGATCACGCCGCTTGGTACGCCGGTCGTACAGGCGTCGGATGCGGTGACTGCTGTATCGACCGTCTTCCAAGAGTGATTGGAGACGTGCTATTTCTCGCGTCGTCTCACGGAACCGCTCGAACAGGTCACGTCCTTCGTACAGGAGTTGTTGGCCGGTTGTGGTTGTGCAAGCGACGAGGTTGTTCGCACCAATGTCCAGAGCGGCTTCTTCCGAAGCCAGTGGTTGTGCCAGTCGAGAATGGTCTTCGCTGATTGTGACTGGCTGAAAGGCCCTGAACGATTGGGCTTGCTCGTCGTAGAACAACTCTAATCGGCCCTGCTTGTCGTACTCTTTCCAGTTGGGGTCGCCTCGAAGTTCGAGCCGGAGGCGTTCGCGGTGTCCCAATCCGTACTCGTCTTTCAGGTCTT